>Ga0116226_10001628_pt1 | contig 19505 bp, 17 predicted proteins | sample S1TSphfallax_FD_89692 | JGI IMG/M metagenome (GOLD analysis project Ga0116226, IMG submission 89692) | Host-associated microbial communities from peat moss isolated from Minnesota, USA - S1T2_Fa - Sphagnum fallax MG | ecosystem: Host-associated > Plants > Peat moss > Unclassified | place: USA... | reverse complement strand
TGGAGGAGACGGTGCCGATCGCGATGCCGAACAGCATCGCCATGGCGAAGCCGGAGAGACTTTCGCCGCCGAAAATCGCCAGCGGCAGGCTCGCCAGAAACACCGTGCTGCTGGTGCCCAGGGTGCGGTTCAGGGTTTCGTTGATGGAGAGATCGATCAGGTTGCGCAGCGGCATGGTTTTGTATTTGCGCAGGTTCTCGCGCACCCGGTCATACACCACCACTTTGTCGTTGGTGGAATAGCCGATGATGGTCAGGATTGCGGCGACCATCACGGAATCGAACTCGATGCGGGTGAGTACGAGGAAGCCGATGGTTTTGGTGACGTCGAGCAGGAGGGTCACCACCGCGCCGACGGCGAACTGCCATTCGAAGCGGAACCAGATATAGGCGAAGATCATCGCCAGGCTGATGACCAGGGCCAAGATGCCGTTGCGGAACAGTTCGGCACTGACCGAGGCGCCGACGACGTCGTTGCGCAGAACTTTTGTGCCGGGCTGCACCTGCTGCAGGATCTGCTCGACCTTTTTCTGCATCACCTGGTTGGCGGCCGGCGTGGCTTGCGCATCCAGGCGGATCAGCACGTCGTCGGCCGCGCCGAAGCGCTGCAGGCCGGCGGCGGGCACGCTGGCCTGCGCGAAGGCGGTGCGCAGCTTGCCGATATCCGCATCGGCCGGGGTGCGCGCCTCGATGGTGATGCCGCCCTTGAAATCGATGCCCAGCCGCAGCCCCGGATAGAAAAACAATCCGATGGACGCCGCGGACAGGATGAACGACCCCGCAAGCCCAAAGAAGCGCGCCCGCATAAACGCAAACCGCGTGTTATCCGGAACAAAGCGAAACATCGGCTTGTTAAACATCTCGGTTGAGCCTGCAAAGAATTAAAAGTTTTTTGCTTCTTTTTTTCAAAAAAGAAGATTCTTCCTTCTTGTTTTCGCTGTGCTGCACGAGCCCCCACCCTAACCCTCCCCACAAGGGGGAGGGGACCAGGGCTGTCACACAGTAGCTATTGTTGTTCATCGCTAGACCGGCAGGAGTTGCGGGCGACGGGCGGCGTACCAACGGACCATGAGAAGGCGGGCCAGGACCGTGGCGGTGAACAGCGTCGTGACGATGCCGACGGTGATGGTGAGCGCAAAGCCTTTGACGGGGCCGGTGCCGAAGACGAACAGCATCACGTGCGCCAGAAACGCCGTCACGTTGCTGTCGAGGATGGTGGAGAAGGCGCGCTTAAAACCGGTTTCCATCGCGTTCAGGGGCGTGCGGCCGTTTTTGGTTTCTTCGCGGATGCGCTCATTGATCAGGATGTTGGCGTCCACCGCCATGCCGAGCGTGAGCAACAGCCCGGCCATGCCGGGCAGCGTGAGGGTGGCCTGGAACAAGGAGAGGATGGCGACCAGCAAGATCAGGTTCACGACAAGCGCGATGTTCGCGAACCAGCCGAACAGGCCATAGAAGGTGCCCATGAAGGCGACCACCAGCAGGAAGCCGGCGAGCAGCGAGAACGCGCCGGCGCGGATGCTGTCGGCGCCGAGTTCGGGGCCGACCGTGCGTTCCTCCACCACGGTGAGCGGCGCGGGCAGGGCGCCGGCGCGCAGCAGGATGGACAACTGGTTGGCGCTGGCGGCATCGAAGTGGCCACTGATCTGGCCGCGGCCGGTGGTGATGGCTTCCTGGATCACCGGGTCGGTGATCCACTGATTGTCGAGCACCACGGCGAACTGCTTGCCCACATTGGCGCGCGACACGTCGGCGAAGCGGCGGGCGCCGAGGCTGTTGAAGGTGAAATTCACCACCCAGTCGTTGGTTTGGGAGTTGGTGCCGGCGCGGGCGTCGGTGAGGTCGGCGCCGTCCACGTCCACATGTTTATATACGGCGATTTTTTGGGCCGGGTTGGCCGCCGAGGGGAGGATCTCCTCGCCGGGCGGGGCGGGTGCGCCCTGGATCCAGTTGGCGTCGACCAAATGAAAGGTCATCTTCGCTGTCTTGCCGAGCAGGTCCTTGATCTTGTTCGGGTCTTCGACGCCCGGCAGTTCCACCACGATGCGGTCGTCGCCCTGGCGGGCGATCTGCGGATCAACCACGCCGGTATCGTCGATGCGGCGGCGGACGATCTCGATGGATTGCTCGACGGCGTGGGTGGCGGTTTGGGTGAGCGCGTTCGGCTGCAGGGTAAGCGCGATATTGCTGCCGGGGAGCGGCGACACGTCGAACTCGTCGGGCACGGCCGCGGGGATGGTGCGAAGCTGGGTGAGCGCCGCGTCCTGCTGGGCGGGGTCGCGCAGGTGCAGAAACACGCGGTGCTCGTTGGCCTGGGCCCCCAGATTCTGGTAGCCGATCTGGGCCTTCAGGAGCACCGAGCGAGCGTTGTCGGCCAGCGCATCGAGGCGTTCGTGTTCGACGGCGGCCATGTCCACCTGCATCAGCAGGTAGGAGCCGCCGCGCAGGTCCAGGCCCAGATGCACGCGGCGCCAGGGCAACCAGTCGGCGGGCGCGGGCATCAGGTTCGGCAAGGAGAGCAGGACGCCGAGAAGGCAGACCCCGAGCACCAGGAGACTCTTGGCGCGGCTGAAATACATCATGCGAGGGGTGGGCTCTCTCCGGGGATGGCTGCGTTGGCGGCGCGGATATGCAGGGTTCGCGGAGGGCAGGCAAGTTTTTGGCCGCCGGTTATCGGCTGCCGTAGGATGGGCTGCTGTGCAGCCCATCACCTCCGCACCGCGCATCCCCGCGGAATGGCTGGCTAAGGCGCTATTCCCTGATGAGGTTGGAACGTCCCTGCTCGATGATCTCGACGGGATCGCCGACAGCGATATCGCCCTTCGTCACCGGCACCAGGTTCTGGCCGAACATCACCCCCTGCCCTGCCCGGCGGAAGGTGGCGAGGGTGCGCAGCGGCTCGGATGGCGCGGGGCGGGTGGCGGTCTCCTGCTCAATGGTGGTGACGATGCAACGCTCGCAGGGTTTGGCGATGCGGAAGCTGACGGCTCCGATGCGGATCAGGCGCCAGGTGTCCTCGGCCCAGGGTGGGGCGCCGGTGATCACGATGTTGCCGCGGAAACGGTTGATGCGGATGGGGGCGGCCAGACGGGTGTTGAGGTCGTCGAGCGAGTCGAGGGAGGTGAGCAGGACGGGAAAACCGTCGGCGAAGGTGACGGTTTCGCCCGGCTGGGCCCATTTTGCCGCGACCGGGCGGGCGGCGGGATCGTCCAGGTAAACCAGGCGGCACGGCGTGCCGAGAACGGTGCTGACGAACGTGTCGGCGAAACAGGGGCAGGTGGCCGCTGGCACGACGTCGTCCCACACCCGAACCGGGATGTGCGGCCCGGTGGCCTCGGCCTCGATCGCGCCGAGGCCGGCCGCTTCGAGGCGCAAGGTGGTGCCGGACAGGTGGGGGGCCAGGAGGGCCATGGCGGGGTAGTCGCGCTGGGTGAGGAACTTGCCCTCGGGGGTCACCACCATCCAGCGCCGGTCGCCCTCCAGGCCCCAGGGTTGGACACGCGCAGTGGGCGGGGAAAAGCCGCCCATGGATTTGACCGGGTAGATGTTGAGGGCGGCGACATGCATCGGGCTACCTGCGCTGGCGGGATCGTTAACCCTAAGGGCCCGTTCGAGATTAACTGAATCGAGTTGCAGGGTCGAACGGGCCCTTAGCCTCTGTTTTAATAGGCATCTTTGTCGGCGTGCCGACGCACTTATTTGCCGACGATGCCTAAGTTCAACCGACCTTGCGGCCATGTCGAACTGCCGGGATGCTCGACCCACCGTTTTTTGCTACAATGGTTCATGCGTAGGAACGGCTGACATGAACCAGATAAGCAAGATTGAGATTCCGGTCTCCGAAGCCACAGCTTCCGCTCTTTCGGACGCCAGGCGCCGCGAGGCAGTGGGGCGGCTAGTTGATCGGCTGGTCCAGCCAGGCATCGACGATCCTCTGACCGCCCTTCTCGGCCGGATTTCGGCCGAGGCACAGGAGTCCGGCGTGACGGAAGCGGATATCGACGCGGAACTGGCTGCCTACAACGCCGAGCGCCGTACCTGAAGGTTTACGTTATCGACGCCAATGCCATTGTATCTGCAGCTCTGAGCCCCAACGGCACGGCGCGGAAAGCCCTGACGGCAGCGCGCGCCAGTGGTGTTATTGCACTGTCGGATGCAGTTTTTCAGGAAATCGCCGACGTATTTGCACGACCCTATTTCTTGCGCATTCTGGCCGCCGACCGGCGCCAGGAAATCCTTGAGCTGCTGACGGCGGCGGCTTTCTGGGTAGAGCCAACAGAAACAATCCGTGACTGCCGGGATGCAAAAGATAACCGATACCTGGACCTTGCACTTGCCGCCGGAGCCGCGGTGATCGTTTCGGGGGATAAAGATCTGCTTGTTCTCGACCCTTGGCGCGGTATCCGGATTGTGCCCCCGGCCCAGTTCGTCGCAGAGGCAACCCGGACGGCGTAGGGACTATGGTCGACACGCTGGCTTGAGTAGAAGACCTGGGGGAACCGTGCCGGTCCCCCCAGCCCCCCGGCAATTCTTAAGGCGAAGCGATGTCACTCCTGCGAATCGGCGTTATCGGCGCGGGGCATTTTGGGCGGTTCCATGCGCTGAAAATCGCGGCGAGCCAGCGGGCGGCGCTGGTGGGGCTTACGGACCTGAACGCCGAGCGCGCGGCGCTGGTGGGGCGCGAACTGGGCGGCGTGCCGGCCATGGGGCTGGCCGCGCTGCTGGATGTGGCCGATGCGGTGATCGTGGCCGCACCGGCCGAAGCCCATTACGATATCGCCGCCCTGGCGCTGGAACGCGGGCGGCATGTGCTGGTGGAAAAACCTATCGCCGCAACACTGGACCAGGCGGACCGGCTGGCGGCGCTCGCCCGGGCGAAAAACCTGGTGCTGCAGGTGGGCCACCTGCTGCGCTACTCGCCGGAACACGGCGCGATCTCAGCGCGGATCACCCGGCCACTCTATATCGAGGCAACCCGGATCGCGCCGTTCAAGCCGCGCGGCACCGACGTGTCGGTGATCCTGGACCTGATGATCCACGATCTCGACCTGGTGCTGTCGCTGGTGAACAGCGACATCGAAAGCGTCGATGCACTGGGGGCGGCCGTCTCCAGCCAATTCGAGGATATCGCCAATGCACGGGTGCGCTTCGCCAATGGCTGCGTGGCGACCATCACGGCGAGCCGGATTTCGCTGAAGACCGAACGGCGGATGCGGCTTTTTTCGCAAGAGGGCTATCTGTCGGCCGATTTCGTGGCGCGCCGGCTGACAATGATCGGGCGCGAACGCGGCATCCCCGTGCCGGGGACGGATGGGTTCCTGCTGGATGAAGCGGCCTGGGAAGATCACGACGTGCTGGAGGCGGAACACGCGGCCTTCGTGGCGTCGTGCCTGGATGGGGCGCCGGTGGCGGTGGACGCACTGGCGGGGCGCCGGGCGCTGGAAGCGGCGCTGGCGGTGACGGCCAGCATGAAGCGATCGCGCGAGGTGGCGGAGGGGTCGGGGCTGATACGGGGAGAGGAGGGGTAGGTCGCGGCGGGGCTTTGAGGTGGTGGGCTGCGGAGCAGCCCATCCTACGGTTGCCCACCCGAAGGTTGGTCGAGGAGGTCTAGAACGGCGAGGGCTGCGGCGTCGGCGGGATCGCCCTGGGGGGCGCGGAGGCTGGCCATGATCGGCTTGAAGGATGCGCGTTGGGCCGCGGCCGCGGCCGGGTCGGTGAGGAGGGAGCGGACAACCGCGCGGAGTTTTTCAGGGGTGCAATCCTGCTGCAAAAGCTCGGGCACCACGGCCCGGCCGGCCAGCAGGTTGACCATGGCCACGTGCTTCACGCGGATCAGGCGGCGGGCCAAAGCGGCCGTGATCGGGTTGACGCGGTAGGTGACGGCCATTGGAACACCGGCCAAAGCCAGCTCCAAGGTGGACGTGCCGGATTTGGTGAGCGCCGCACCGGCGGCGGCATAGGCGTCGTGCTTGTCATCGAGGTCGGTCACGATCAGCGGCTTGACCTTCCAGCGCACAGCGGCGCGTTCCACGACCTCCGCCACCACCGGGGAACTGGGGATCACCGGCACGAGGGTGGGAAAATCCTGCTGCAAGGCGGCCATGGCGCGGCCGAAAACGGGCATCAGGCGCGGCGCCTCCGTGCGCCGGCTGCCCGGCATCAGCACCACGATCGGCGCGTCGTCGGCAATGCCGTGGCGGGCGCGGAAACGCGCCGCATCGCCGCGGTCGGCGCCGGATTGCAGCACAGGATGGCCGACGAAATGCGCGGGCACGCCGTGGCCCGCGAAAAAATCCGGCTCGAAGGGAAGCAGGCAAAGCAGCCTGTCCCAAAGCCCCGGGAATTCCTTTACGCGGTGTTCGCGCCAGGCCCACACCTGGGGGCCCACATAGTGGATGCGCTTCACACCCAGCCTGCGGATCCGCTTGAGCAGCCGCAGGGTGAAGCCCGGACTGTCGATGGTGATGACCAGATCGGGCTTTTGGGCGGCGATGTCCGCCTCGGCTTCGGCCAGGCGACGGTTCAGGGCGCGCAGGCGGGGCAGGATTTCAGCCAGGCCCATGACGGCGAGGTCGCGCATCGGGAACAGGGAAACCTCAAGCCCGGCCTGCGCCATGCGGGGGCCGCCGACACCCGCAAAACGCAAGCCAGGGCGCAACGCACGAAGGGCATTCATGAGGCGTGCGCCCAACACGTCGCCGCTGGCTTCGCCGGCCAGTAGCCAGATTAAGGAAGATTTGGGCAAGGAAGACTGGGGGGACCGAGCCGGTCCCCCCAGACCCCCCGGCGCTTCTGGAGGCAGCGCCACTAGCCGTACAACGCGTCCGGGTTCGCTTCCGCGGGGGAAATCTCGGTGGGGGCGCCGTTCCGCCAGGCGGTGTAGAAACAACTACGATGGCCGGTGTGGCAGGCGACGCCGACCTGGTCGACGAGCAGCAGAAGCGTGTCGGCATCGCAATCGTAGCGCAACTCGATCAGGCGCTGCGTCTGGCCGGAGGTTTCGCCCTTGCGCCATAGTTTTTGGCGGCTGCGGCTCCAGTAACATACGCGCCCGGTGCTGAGCGTCTCCTCGACGGACTCGCGGTTCATCCACGCCAGCATCAGCACTTCGCCCGTATCGTGCTGCTGCGCGATGGCGGGGATCAGCCCGTTTTGATCAAAGCAAAGGTCGTGCAGCATCAGGTTGGGTCGCCGCCCAAGGCATTGAAGCTGCCAGGAAATGAACGTTTTTTGGTTCCCGCCGGGCGGGCTCCGCCTTTTTTCAAGAAAGAACGCCTTCCTTCTTCTTCTGCCGCATCCGCCACTCCGCCCCCTGCCATAGAAGAAGAATGGGTACGCCAAGTGCCACATCCCGCGCCCGCCGCAGCAGCGAGACGCTCAGCGCCACTTCCGGCGGCTGGCCGAACAGCGCTCCGACCCCGGCATAGGCCGCTTCCTGCACGCCTGCATAGCCTGGCACGAGTACGGCCAGCGCCAGCACGGCGTGCAGCAGCGCCTCGATCCCCAGCGCGCCCACGAAATCGATGTTCGCGCCCAGCAGCCTGAAAGCGATCCAGCTCGCCACGCCGGTGCCGAACCAGCCCAGCAGGTGCAGCAAGGTGCACAGCCCGACCCGGAACGGCGATCGGTAAAGGCCGGTCAGGCGGGTCTGGATGGCGGCGATGTCGGCGTCGCGCGACCAGGTGCCGAGCAGGCGCCGGCTGAGGCGGATCAGCGGACCGCCGGCGCCGCGCTGCAGCCAGACGAAACCCGCGGCCGCCGCAATGGAGGCGGCAAGGCCGATGCAGACGGGGCGGATGAGCGAGGCATCCGGGGCGCGGGCGGACAGGATGAACACGCCGATCAGCACCAGGCCGATCTGGGCGACGAACTCGGCGGAGAGATCGACCACGGTGGTGGCTGCAGCTTCCGGCCACAGCACGCCTTCGAGGGTGATGGCACGGGCGCCAAGCACGAAGCCGCCAACGAGTGAGAATGGCAGGCACTGGCCGGCCGCGTCGCGCACCATGCGGCCCCAGATCAGCACGGGCAGGCGCCACGTGGCGCTCGCCGGGCGCAGGACGAACCAGCACAGGCCCAGCAGCGCGAAGAGGATCAGCTGCCAGAAACACACGCCAAGGAAGCCGGCGAGGCCGACCGAGGCGGTGGCGTGCAGGATGTGGCCGAAACCGTACCAGCCGATCAGCACCGTGCCCAACAGAAGGCCCGCCAGGCCGAGTGCCACCGACAGGTTTTTCAGCCTTGCGGGATTGATGCCGTATCTCCCCGGGAATGGCGTCGGGTTAAACCCCTGGCGCCAGTTCCGGGATCCGGTGATCGGCGGCCAGCGCGGTCCGGCCGGTATGCAGCCTGCGGCCGCGCCAGACAACCGTGTCGCCGCAGAAACTGGCGGCGATCAAGGCCACCGACATCGCGTCACGCAACGGCAGCAGCCAGAACGGCATGGGCTTCACCGGGCGCGTGCGGCGGGTGGCGAGGCTGGTTTCGATCGCGCGCACCAGCAAGGCGCGGCCGGCCCAGGCCAGGGCCAGCGTAACCAGCGACCAGGGGGCGGCTGCCGAAACAAGAACGGCGGCGCAGGCCCAGAACAGCGGGTACTGCACCAGGCACCCCGCATGGGAGATCGGGGCGACGGAGGCGATGGTGCGGCCCCAGCGCAATTCGTGCTGCCAGAGAGCGCGCAGCGAGGTTTCCTGCACGGTGACCGAGGGGAGCGTGTTGGCGAGCCGCACGCCGAGGCCGAGGGAGAGGACCTTGCGTCCGAGGACATTGTCGTCGGCCAGGTCATCGGCGATCGCAGCGAAGCCGCCGACGCGATTGAGCGTGGCGCGGCTGAGCGCCATGGTGCCGCCGAGGCAATCCTGCCGGCCGAGTGCCTGGGCGATCAGGGCGCTCGGCAGAAAAGTGTGGGCGAGATGGGCGGTGCCGAGGCGTGCGGCGAGCCGTGTTGTGGCGGGTTCGGCGCCCGGCAGCGTGGTGACCAGGCCCGTATTCGGCGCCAGAAGTTCGGCCACCACGCGGCGCAGATAGGTGGGGTCCACGTGCAGGTCGCTGTCGGCGATCACCAGCAGATCGTGTTTGGCGCGTGGCATCATGTTGATGAGGTTGGCGATCTTGCCGTTCACGCCGCGGCGGGCGGGGTCGGCCTGGATCACGATGTCGGCGCCGGGAAAGCGGGATTTTACCCGGCGCGCGGCGGCAAGCGCCGGGTCGGCGGCGTCGTGCGCGCCGATGACGATCTGCACCGGCGCCGGGTAGGCTTGCTGGCAGAAGGAGGCGAGCGCTTCCTCGAGAAAGGGTTCGTCGCCGCATACCGGCTTCAGGATGGTGACGGCGGGGGTTTTCGGGCAGCTTCGCGCCGGCCTGCGCATGAAGGCGCGCACCGCGAACAGCCCGGCCAGCCCCTGCAGCAAGCCGATGCAGATGACGAAGATCAGGCCTTGGCGGACGATATCCACGTGCGAACAGCCTCCCGCAACGCGGCGAACGTACCGGTCATTGCCTGTGAATGTTTCGCGAAAATACTAAAACCGCTCCTTTGCAGGCATCCCTGTGCACGCCCACACGGAGCCAAGCCCCAGATCATTCGGATACCCCCCGGCAACTGGAGCAATATTCCGGTTACACTTCGAAAAGACAAGGGCGGGAGAGCCACACTGCGCACGCAAACGTGAGTTTTTTGCGAGCAGGCCGGCATGGGAGCCATGTTTGCAGCGCGACTTCGTGCCCGTGCGACATTCAGTGACTCGACTTGCAGGGTCGAACGGGCCCTAAGCCTTTGTTTGATGAGGTATCTTTGTCGGCGTGCCGGCGCACTTATTTGCCGACGATGCCTTTAGGTGCCGCTTGCCAGAGGGACGGCGCGGGAGCGAGGGTATCAGTAACCATTTACCTGATGAGGCCCGAGCTAGGATGAATGAGACGGCAGGCGAGACTGTAGGCAAGTGGCGCGAGGACGGTGTGCGCGTGATCAAGGGAGATAAGCTTGATCCGAACACGGCGCAAACGCCAGGCATGTATCGTCAGGCGGCCATCAACCATGCCCGCGTCGGTGCGCAGAAGATTTGGGCGGGCACGGTGCGTATCCAGCCGGACGCGAAGACCGGCGCGCATCATCACGGCGCGCTGGAGAGCGTTATCTTTGTTCTGCGCGGCCGGGCGCGCATGCGGTGGGGCGAGAGCCTGGAATATACCGCGGAAGCGTCGGCGGGCGATTTCATTTTCATTCCTCCGTATGTTCCGCATCAGGAAATCAACGCCAGCCCGGATGAGGTGCTGGAATGTGTTCTGGTGCGCAGCGACAACGAGGCGGTGGTGGTGAATCTGGAGATCGCTGCCGTTGAAAACCCGGAATCGGTGCACTGGGTGGATCCCATCCACAAGCACCCGTAGACCAGCCTCATTATCTTCTCACCGGGACGGCAGCTTTCGGGCGACAGGTTGAACGCTTCTGACCACGGGCGTTGATCCGTGTGCGCTGCGTTTGATCGTCCCGGCGCTACGAGGTTGAGAATTTTCACGCGCGGGCACATGCCATCTTCAGCGTTTATGAGGCCTCTCTTTCTTCCTTAATATGACATATCTCCCTAAATAACAATCTATACGTGTATATTTATCGTCAAATCAGTCTCTTTGGCAATACGGCGTGTCATACGACGCGCTATCAATGACCATTTTAGACTTGAGTATCCATAAATAGATGCATATGAACGGCTCGTCGGTTCTTAAACCGCCTTTTCATGGCGGTCTCCACCAGGCGAAGGAAGATCTTATCTTGATACAAGGCGCATTTGGCCCATCGTCGAAGCCTGCCTGGCAACGTGGCGCTCTGGCCGGCTTTGCCGCGGCAGCACTGCTGGTGTGCAGCGTTTCGGCTGAGGCGGATCCCGTCAATCTGATCCAGAACGGCTCGTTCGAGGACAGTACGGCTGTGACGAGCAACGGCACGGGCACGGAAATCAGCAACAGCAACCTCGCCGGCTGGAACGTGAGTTCGTGCCTGGCGCATTGCGATGCCGGCAATCCGAACAACACGTTCACCTTCCTGGCGCCGACCAATGTGGGCACCAACGGCGTGTATAACGCCAACCAGGGCGGCATCATCAACTTCTGGAGCACGCCGGGCGCCAGCCCGGTTGGCGGCAATGCCATCACCGCCGATGCCGCAACCGAAGCGGGATTGATTTACCAGGTCGTCAGCGGCCTGAAGGCCGGCGACACCTATTCATTGTCGTTCTACCAGGCCACGATGCAGGCGACCAACCAGGCGGAGCCGTTCACCGCTTCTTGGGAAGTGGGCTTCGGCGACTCGGCTGCGCAATACAGCAGCACGATGAGCAATCCGGGTGGCACGAGCACCGGCTGGGTGGAGGATACGCTAACCTTCACCGCGGACGCAGCGCAGGAGGCCTTGGGCTTTTTTGCTACCGGATCGGGCGGCGACGAGCCGCCGTTCCTGCTGCTCGACGGTGTCTCGCTGACCGACAGCACCGACGTGCCGGAGCCGGCAACGATCGGCTTGGCGATGGCTGGCCTGGCCTGCGTGTTCTTCGCGCGCCGCAAGCGGCTCAGCGTCTAGGGCACTCACCGCCGCCATGCGCGCATGGCGGCGGGTGACGCGTTCGATATGGGCATGCATCTGCACGGCGCAATTTACGGAACAGCCCAAGTTGTAGCCCGGCTGTTGCTGGTGATGGTGATCTTCGTTCCTCTGGAACGGCTGTTTGGCGTGCGGCGGCAGAAGATCTTTCGGCGCGCGTTTTTCACCGACCTTGGCTATTATTTCATCGGCAGCCTGCTGCCGAAGGTGTTGCTGATCCTGCCGCTTTCGCTGCTGGCGTGGTGTGCGCACCATGCGGTGCCGGGCGGCATTTATGCACTGGCCGCGCGATTGCCGCTGGGTGTGCGGCTGGCGGCGGCGCTGGTTGTGGGCGATGTGGGCTATTATTGGGGCCATCGCTGGATGCACGAGATCCCTGCGCTGTGGCGTTTCCATGCCATCCATCACAGCGCGGAGGAGATGGATTTTCTGGTCAACACGCGCGCGCATCCGGTGGATGTGGTGTTTGGCCGGTTATGCGGCCTGGTGCCGATGTATCTGCTGGGTCTCGCGCAACCGACGGGCAACGCGCTGGATGTTGTGCCGCTGCTGTTCGCGCTGATCGGCAGCCTTTGGGGCTTTTTTGTTCATGCTAATGTGGGTTGGCGACTGGGGCCGGTCGAGTGGATGGTGACGACGCCGGCGTTTCATCACTGGCACCATACCAATGACGGGCCGGCGCTGATCGACAAGAATTATGCATCGATGCTGCCATGGATCGACCGGCTTTTTGGCACCTATTTTCTGCCGCGGCATTTGCCGGGGGCGTATGGCATTTCGGGTGCGGTGCCTGTGCCGCTTTACGGCCAGCTTCTGGGGCCGTTGCAGCGGGAGGTATTTCCGGGTGCCCGCGCGGAGGTCGAGCCAGCATCGTAGGCGCTACGTCACTATCCGGCCAAGTCCCGTATCTTTCAGCGACCCCAGACGCAAAAGTCTTTTGGTTCTTTTCTTCAGAAAAGAACATTCTTGAGAATCCGATTTAGAAACCTCTTGCTATCTCGGCCTTCACCGGAACACTTTAGCGACCCGAACGGAGAGCGCGCAGGCATGCCGGGCTTAACCTCCCCAGGCCAGCTGAGGATGGCGCTGGCGAGCATTGTCGTGATCAGCCACTTTACCAAGATATCCTTTGGCATTGCGGCCGTGAACCTGTTTTTCGTGCTGAGCGGCTACTGGATATACCGCATGTACGAAAACAAGTACACGACTGCCAGGCGGCCGGTTCTGCTGTTTCTGGCCTCCAGGTTCTTGCGCGTGCTGCCGATATTCTGGCTGTTCAATGGACTTGCCATTTTTAAGCATTATGCTTTGCACGACGGGGTGTTTTCAGCACAAAAGCCGCTAGATATTTTTCCGAACGTATGTGTGTTGGGGTATGCAAGTCTGCCTCAGATGCCGCTCGTGCCGGCATGGTCGCTCGACATTGAGATGCAATTCTATCTGATATTCCCAATGTTGTATTTGGTCCTGAAGGCAACACGGGCATACGCGCCCGCGTTGGTGGCGGCAGCCGTGGTTATCAGCGCCGTCTGCTCCTACGCATTGCAGGACAGTGACTATACCGTGTTTCCGTTTCTCGGCTTTTTCATGTTGGGTGGATTGGCGGCAGGTAGGCAATGGCAGCCATCCAGGCCCCTCATCCTGGCAGGGTCGGTTCTATCGATCGTTTTTCTGGCGTGCGTTCTTCTTTTACCCATGCTGCGCGGGTTTGCCATTCACGGCGTAGACCCAGCAAAATTCTCCTGGAATCCGGCGCTGAATTTTGCCCTGACGCTGTTTCTGGCACCTGTCTTTCTGTCTTCGGTTCATAGGAAATCCACCCGCGCCGACCGTTTGCTCGGCGATGCGTCCTATGTGCTGTATTGCAGTCATTGGCTGGCGGTATTGGTTGCAGCCAACTACCTTGCCGGTCTGCCCCATCTTACAAAGGCACCGATTATCACGGCCTTGCTGATGATTACTTATCTTATAAGCTTCGTTTTGACGATATACGTCGACAGACCGATCGGGCGTTGGCGTGAACGCTGGGTGTCCCGCCACTTGAGGGATGGAGATGCAGCGGGACGAACGGGCTGTGCACCGATGCGCGTGATCGGGTGAAGAAAAGATGGATTTTCTTAAGAGAACGTGGCTGCCCAGGTTACCCATCGCCCTTGTGGGGCTATGTTGGTCACACAAGTCCGAATCGAGGACGATAACGTCTGCAAGACTTGCAATTTTTCCAAAGGCTGGCGGCTCAAGATGTGCCAGTTTTCAGTGGATTCTTGCGGCACCAACCCCACCCCAACCCTCCCCACAAGGGGAAGGGATAGCAGGCTAAACGTGCCGACATCCGCTACAGCAACAGGAAGGCGTGTTCGAGATCGGCGATCAGGTCGGCGGGATCCTCGAGGCCGATGTGGAAGCGAACCATCGGGCCCCCGAACGTGTCGAGCTTTCCCGCGGTGCGGGTGACGAAGCCGGTGGTGGGCAAAGCCAAACTTTCGTAGCCGCCCCAGGAGGCGCCGATGCCGAATAGTTTTAGGGCATCGACCATGCGATGCGTGGCCTCCACGGTGATCTCGGACTGAAAGACCACGCCGAACAGGCTGCAGGCACCCGAAAAATCGCGCTTCCACAGGTCGTGGCCGGGCGCGCCAGGCAGCGCCGGGTGCAGCACTCGCACCACCTCCGGGCGCGCGGCGAACCAGGCGGCAACCGCCAGGCCCGACCGCATCTGCCGGTCCAGGCGGACCGCCATGGTGCGCAAGCCCCGTAGCGCCAGCCAGCAATCGTCGGGGGAGGCGTACTGTCCAAGCACCAGGGCGGCGTCGCGCACCTTCTTCCAGTGAGCCTCCTCGCGCGTGGTGATGGAGCCGAGTAGCACGTCGGAATGGCCGACCACATATTTGGTGAGCGCCTGGATGGAGACGTCCACGCCGTGAGCAAAAGGCTGGAAGGCGTGGATACCCCAGGTGTTGTCCATCAGCACGGACACACCGCGGGAATGGGCAAGGGCGGCGAGCGCCGGGACGTCCTGCACCTCAAAACTGTGGCTGCCGGGGCTTTCGAGATAGAGCACGCGGGTTTCGGGGCGGATATCGGGGGCCAAATCGTCGGGCGTGGCGTCGGCTTGGTAGTAGGTGGTGCCGATGCCGAGGCGGCGGAGCATCGTGTCGCAGAAGGTTCGAACGGGGCCGTAGACGCTGTCGGGCACCAGAAGGTGGTCGCCGGCGCCGAGATAGGCCAGGAGCGGCACGGTGCAGGCGGAAAGGCCGGTGGAGACGATCTGGCAGCGTGTGCCGCCTTCGATCTCGGCAATCACATCCTCCAGCGCGTGGTGGGTGGCGCTGCCGTTCAGGCCGTAGCTGAGCGCCTGGTCGAAGCGCCGGCGCAGGAAAGCGCGGCGTTGCTCCATGTTTTCGTACAGCACCGTCGATCCGCGATGCAGCGGCAAGTTGACGAAGCCGTGCGCCTTGGTGCCGGCGCGGCCGGCATGGGAGAGGCGGGTGGCGAGGCCGTATTGGGTGTCGTCGGTGCTCACGCGGTGTCTTTCGGGGTATCGGGGCGGGAGGCCCATTCAGTCCAGGAGCCGTCGTAGAGGGCGCCGGGATCGTGGCCGGCCAAAGCGAGGCCGAGCGTGAGGATGGCGGCGGAGACGCCGGTGCCGCAACTGGTGATGACGGGATGGCTGCCATCCACGCCGGCGGCGGCGAAGCGGGCCCTTAGGGCGTCGGGCGGCAGGTAGGTGTTTTCGGGGCCGAGAAGCTGGCCGGCGGGCAGGTTTTTGGCGCCGGGCATGTGGCCGCTGGGCAGATTGGGGCGGGGCTCGGGGCTGGTGCCGTTAAAGCGGCCGGCAGCGCGGGCATCCAGCACGAGGGCCTGGCGGCTGTGCAGGTTTTCGAGCATGTCTCCGATGCCGCGCAACCGGGCGGCGCGCAGGCTCGCACGGAAGGTTCCCGGTGCCGTCTCGGGCGCGGGGCCTTGTTCGACCGGGCGGCCTTCCGCGCGCCATTTCGGCAGGCCGCCATCAAGCACGGCGACCGCGTCGTGGCCGAACAGGCGCATCATCCACCAGCCGCGCGGGGCCGAGAAAATGCCTTTTTGATCGTAGAAAACCAGGCGGCTTTCGTTGGAGATGCCCAGCGCGGCGGCCAGGCGTTCGAAGCGGCCGGCGCTGGGGACCATGTGGGGCAGATCGGTGTCCGTATCGGCGATGTGGTCGATGTCGAAGAAGCGGGCGCCGGGGATGTGGGCCTGCTCGAATATCTTGGTTGGATCGATGTTTTCCGCGGGCATGTAGAAGCTTGCGTCGAGCACCAGTAGATCGGGGGCGTGCAGGTTTTCGGCGAGCCAGGCGGTGGTGACGAGGTTTTCCATGCTGAGGCGCACTCAAGGAAGGAAGAAAGAAAGGCCTTCTTTTTTGAAAAAAAGAAGCAGAAAACTTTTATTCCTCGCAGCTTCACCAGGGAAGCCGGAGCCGCAACAGCGAAGCTGCCGAGGACATAAAAGTCTTTTGCTTCTTTTCTTCAGAAAAGAAGACCTTGCCTTACTTACTTCAACCATTTCGCGCGCAGCCATTCGCGCCGCGCGGCGAACCACAGAAGGCCGATCGTGCATACCGAATTCGGGTAGGCGCCGGCGATGGCTTTTTCGATCACTTCCTCGGCCGGCAGCGCGCGGACCACAATGTCCTCCTGCTCGCTGGCCAGGCCGCCGGTGCCGATGAAGCCGTCGGGGCCGATTTCGCCCAGGCGAACGCGGCCGGCGAAGATGGAGCATAGTTCGTCGCAGCCGCCGGGGGTGAGCAGGAAGTCGCCGATTTTTTCCAGGCTTTCGACCTGCAGGCCCATTTCTTCGTGCGATTCGCGGAGGATGGTGACTTCGGGGGTCTCGTTCGGGTCGACCAGGCCGGCGGCGAGTTCGACCATGACGGGGTTGAGGCCGGCGGCAAAGGCCGGCAGGCGGAATTGTTCGATGACCACGACGCGGTCGAGCACGGGGTCGTAGGGGAGCACGGCGGCGGCCTTGCCGCGGCGCAGAAGCTCCCAGGTGCGGGTGCCGGAGAAAGTGCCGTCGAAGCGGCGCTGGCGGAATTTGATGATGTCGAGCGCGAAGCGGCCCTTCCAGACGGTTTCATCGGATTCGACGATCACGTCGGGCGAGGGGGGGAGCGGCATTACGGTTGCCAGTCGTTAGTTGTCAGTTGTCAGTTATAGCGAGAGATCGTGCGGCGCGAGGGGGGGTGGTGGTGGGCTGCAGAGCAGCCCACCCTACGGTAGCCCACCCGGTAGCCCACCTTACGTTAGTTGACCGAGGTTAGGAGGGCGCGGACTTCCTGGGCGGCAGCGGGGCCCTTGATGGCTTCGCGCCACATGGCTTCGGCGACGCGCTGGTGGGCGGTGACGGCTTCGTCGGCGCCGGTCATCATGGCGACGCCGGATTGCAGATGCGGGATGGTGTCGCTGCGGAACGGATTGATGGCGAGCATCGCGCGGTCACGCGACCGGAGAATCTGGAACTGGCCGGAGGGTTCGCCGCCGGCGAGCAGGCCGAATTGCAGGCCCATCGGCTCGGCTTCGAGGAGGTTGGCGATGTGTTCGATCTCGGCGCGGGCGACGGCGCGGGCGCGCTGGCGCAGCGACTCGGAGCGCGCCATCCCCTGCCCTACCCCCTGTTGCAGGAAGCGGACGACGGCGCCGGCGGAGAGCATGGCGATGATCGTCGGGCGCCGCATGCGGAACATGCGCTTGCGCTCAGCGAGGATGCCCAGCACCTGCTCGGCGGTGGAGCGGGCGGCGGCGCGGTCGGCGCCGGCTTCGGAGGCGGCCTCGAAGAACAGGTCGGCCTCAATGGAGTCGAGCTCGTCCGACGAGGTGAGGTAAGCGAGCGGGAAGCTGACCTGCAGGATCTGGTCGGCGGTTTCCTCCACCTGGCGGATACGCTCGAAAAAGCCGATCGGCCGGTTATAGTATTCGACACCGATCCCGAGCAGGGACAGCGGCGATATTTTCAGCAGCTCCGCCAGGCGGTTGACGGTGTCGAGCTTGATCACCTCGCCTTTTTCATAGCGATATAGCGCGGCACGTGACACACCGAGGCGGGCCGCGATCTCTTCGGCGCGCAAACCCGATTCCAGGCGGTACGCCCTTAATTGCTGGCCGATTTCGGTAAAACGCATCACAACTCTCATTCTCCGATTTTCGTACGGTCTGGCCACCCGGGGGCATCAAGACCTACTCGACTCGCCGTGTGTCAAACTTCATCATACATTTGTATAGAGCTTTACAGCGGCCGTCATCCCGATCGGAGCAACTGTGCTCTTTTTTTTACACAATTTCCAGGTTTTGTTTTCGGGACAGTGTGTTGTCTTCGTGCAGCACGGGGACTAGGTGGGCAGGGCACTTCAACGGAGGTGCTTGGAGGCCGCATGATCGCCGAACGGGTTTTGATGGGTTTGCTGATCGGCGGCATCGCAATCGGCTGCGGCTTCGTGCTCCATCCCTTCATTTCGGCGATTCTCTGGGCTGCCATACTTGTGTACACAACTTGGCCGGTCGTCACGTGGCTGCGGGTGCGGGGGCTGCCGCCAGCCATCGTATCGCTGCTGATGGTGTTGCTGACGGCGCTGGTGATCGTGCTGCCGCTGGCGCTGACGGTGCCGGGCGGCGCGGCGGACGTGAAGGCGGCCCGGCAATCGCTTGAAGCGTGGCTGGCGGAGGTGCCGCCGGCGCCCCACTGGCTGGCCGCGGTGCCCCTGGTGGGCGCGCTTCTGAGCGAAACCTGGAACGCCTGGGCCGCCGATCTTTCGAGCATGGCGGCGTTTTTCCGGCCGTATCTCGGGATGTTCGCTGAACAGGGTTTGTCGCTGCTGCTGGGCGTGGCGGGCGGGCTGGTGCAGTTTTTCGTGGCCCTTTTCGTGGCTTTCTTCCTCTGGCTCACGGGCGATCCGGTGGGGCCGCGGCTGCAGGTTCTGGTGCACCGCATTGCCGGGCCGTATGGCCCGCAACTGATTGCAACGACGACGCGGGCGGTGCGCGGCACGGTGTACGGGATCCTGGGGACGGCGATCATCCAGGGTTTTCTCACCGCTTTCGGCCTAAGCCTCGCAGGCGTGCCCCGCGTGGTGCTGCTTGGCACCGTGACGGCCTTCCTTGCGGTGCTGCCGATCGGCGCGCCCTTGATTTGGATACCGGCGGCGCTGTGGCTGCTGGCGGGGGAGCATACGGCGCGGGGGGTGTTCCTGCTGATTTATGGTGTGGTGGTGGTGTCCGGCGCCGACCATCTGATTCGTCCCTACTTCATCGCGCGTGGCGCGCGGATCCCGTTCGTGCTGACCGTGCTGGGTGTGCTTGGCGGGGTTTTTGCGTTTGGGGCACTGGGGATTTTCCTGGGTCCTGTGCTGCTTGGCGTGGGTTGGATGCTCGTGCTTGAATTTGCCCGCATCGAGGCCGGCCTCGATGCAGGTGTAGCACCACCGTTGCCGCCGGCGCCCTTTATCCCGTGATTGGCGGCAGAGGGCCGGCAAGGCTTGCTCTTGGGGCCCGTGCGTGAGAGTGGCCGTGCGTGCCTGATCTACGCGTAAAATATGCTCCCATGCCGCGGTCGCGGGCGCGGGCCGACCGGCTGCGCAGAGCCCTGGCCGGCTCGGCGGCCGCGCATGTTCTGATGCTGGCGCTGCTGATCTTCTTGCGGGAGCTGGTGCCATTGGCGCCGCCGCCGGAACAGCCTTCCTTCGCGATCGAGTTCGAACCGGATACGACCCAGACCAAAGGCGGGCCGAACCCCAGCAAGGCCACGGAAACGCCAAAAGGGGACGACAAGACGCTGACGCAGTCGGCACAGTCACAGCCCGACTCGCAGCCGCAGATGAATTTGATTCCGCCGGAATACCAGCAGCCTCCCCCGCCGCCGCAGACGGAAGAGGC
>Ga0116226_10001627_pt1 | contig 19509 bp, 18 predicted proteins | sample S1TSphfallax_FD_89692 | JGI IMG/M metagenome (GOLD analysis project Ga0116226, IMG submission 89692) | Host-associated microbial communities from peat moss isolated from Minnesota, USA - S1T2_Fa - Sphagnum fallax MG | ecosystem: Host-associated > Plants > Peat moss > Unclassified | place: USA... | reverse complement strand
CTGGTGACTATAGCAAACGGGAACCACCTGATTCCTTTTCGAACTCAGCAGTGAAAACGTTTCGCGCCTATGATCGTGTGGATTTCTTCCATGCTAAAGTCGGTCATCGCCAGGCTTACTTTTCTTTTTTTATCACACGAGATAACTTGTCTTAGAGTAAGTATGTCGTCCCCGTGTAAGCGGGGACCCATTCTTCAGTTTGAACAAGCTTTTTTAAAATATCAAAGCAATCCAAAAATGGATTCCTGATCGAAGCGGGAATGACAAATGGATAATTTTTATGGCAAAAAATATTTCCTTATTTACAAAAGCACAACAGTACATTCCTGGTGGAGTTAATTCTCCGGTGCGTGCTTTTCGAGGTGTGGGAGGCGAGCCTGTTTTTATTCGCAATGGAAAAGGGGCATACCTTATCGATGTTGAAGGGCAATCTTATATTGATTATATAGGTTCTTGGGGACCATTGATTTTGGGACATGCGCACCCTCAAGCAATAGAGCGTGTTAAAGCGGCAGTAGAGCGGGGTTTGAGTTTTGGTGCTCCCACTGAAATAGAAATTCAATTGGCGGAAAAAATCTGTTCCTTAATGCCAAATATTGAAATGATTCGAATGGTGAGCTCAGGTACTGAAGCAACAATGAGTGCTATTCGTCTAGCGCGTGGATTTACTGGGCGCGATAAAATTGTGAAATTTGCTGGCTGTTATCATGGACATGCTGATTCACTGTTAGTGAAGTCAGGTTCTGGTAGTTTAACATTAGGTATTCCAGATTCAGGAGGAGTGCCAGCTGATTTGGCGCAACATACTTTAATTGCTGAATATAATGATTTATCAACGGTTGAGCAGTTATTTTCTAAGTATGGTTCAAAGATTGCTGCGATTATTGTTGAACCAATTGCCGGTAATATGAATTGCATTTTGCCGAAAAAAGATTTTTTGCCAGGATTAAGAGCGCTTTGCGATCAGTATCAAAGTCTTTTAATTTTTGATGAAGTCATGACAGGGTTTCGGGTAGCATTAGGTGGCGCACAGGCACTTTATGGCATTAAGCCGGACTTAACTACACTAGCAAAGATTATCGGCGGAGGAATGCCGGTTGGTGCGTTTGGAGGAAGAAAAGATATTATGGAATGTTTGGCGCCATTAGGCTCTGTGTATCAAGCAGGCACATTGTCAGGTAATCCGATTGCTATGACTGCAGGGCTTGCGACACTTGAATTGATTACTATGCCCGGTTTTTATGAGGCGCTCAATCAAAAAACAGAACGGTTAATAAAAGGGCTTTATGCGGCTGCGCATCAAGTTGGAATAGCATTTTTAGCACAACATGTTGGTAGTATGTTTGGTTTGTTTTTTACTGATCAAACTGAAGTTAGTTCATATGAACAGGTTAAAAAGACGAATGTTGAACAATTTAGATATTTCTTTCATGCTATGTTAAAAGAAGGAGTTTATTTTGCGCCATCCGCATTTGAAGCAGGGTTTGTATCAGCGGCGCATGCAGATAAGGAAATTGATTTAACTATTCAGATTGCAGAAGAAGTATTTTCAAAGGTGTATTGTGTCAATAAAGTTAATTAAGAGTTTACAAAATTCTAAACTATTTGATCATCCAGTTAATGGATTTCAAGTTATTGAAACGCATTCTTCTTGGGTATTATTAACGGGTACTATGGCGTATAAAATTAAGAAACCAGTTGATTTTGGGTTTCTGGATTTTTCAACCCTTGAAAAACGTAAATATTTTTGTCAGCTTGAATTTGAAATTAACAAAAAGCTTGCTCCCAGTATTTATCAACGAGTAGTTAAAATTACTGGCACTGAAGAGAAGCCCGTAATTGATGGGGAAGGCGAAGCAATTGAATATGCTATTCAAATGCGTGAATTCTCCCAGGAACATTTGCTCAGTAAACTTTTATTACAGAATAGATTAACTTTTCGCGTACTTGACGCTATTGCATATCGTTTAGCACACTTTCATCAACAGGCTGCTCGTACCAGACCAGAGATGAAGTATGGTGACCCCTTGCAAGTGCGCGGGCCAACTAAACAAAATTTTGATCAAATTCGTCCTTTATTGACTGACCCAACTGATTTAAAAAATCTTTCAGTTTTGGAAACATGGTCTGATAAGCAGTTACAACAATTGAAAAAAATTTTTCAAGCTCGTAAAGATTTAGGCTATATCAGAGCTTGTCATGGTGATGTGCATCTTGGGAATATGGTGCTGATCAATTATCAGCCTGTATTGTTTGATGCAATTGAGTTTAACGAAGAGTTTCGTTGGACAGATATCATGGCTGATTTAGGTTTTCTTGTAATGGATTTTAAGGATAAAAAAAATCCTTACTATGCTCATCGTTTGGTTAGCGCCTATCTTGAGCACATTGGTGATTATCAAGGCCTTATGGTGTTGCCTTACTACATTGTATATCGAGCCATGGTGCGTGCTAAGGTTTCTTTATTGCGTGCTTCACAACCAAGATTATCTAAAGGAGAGCAAGAAGCATTATGGGAAATGTATCGTGGTTATATTCAGCTAGCTTTATCTGAAATAATTCCGCACAATCCTATTTTAATTATTATGCATGGATTTTCAGGTTCTGGTAAGTCTACTTTAGCACGTTGGTTAGTGGAAAGATTAGGTGCTATTCAGCTTCGATCTGATGTTGAGCGTAAAAGGTTGTCAGGTGTTGGGCGTATCATGTCAAGTCGTTCTGCAGTGAATCAAGGAATATATCGAGAGAGCGTAACGCAGAGAATTTACCAACGTTTGCTGGATTTGGCTGAACAAGTTATTCGATCAGGTTTCCCTGCTATTGTGGATGCTACTTTTTTAAAAAAAGCACAGCGCAAACAGTTTTCTGAGCTTGCTGCCAAGTTATCTATTCCATTTGTTATTTTAGATTGTCGAGCAGATAATGAAACGTTGGAAACTTGGCTTAAGAGACGTTCCCTTAAACGAAAGGATCCATCAGAAGCAACCCTTGATGTTCTTGTTATGCAGCAAAATACTGCTGAGCCTTTGTCAGACACAGAGCAAAAATATAGTTTAACGTTATGTGCAAGTGATTTGGAGAACCCAGAAGCAGTTTTTGTGTCGTTGCAAAAATTTCTAAAAGCTATGCCTATAGTACCTCAATGCATACCATAAAGATTGAATAGAAAATCACTCTTTTCATTTTTGCTTCAGTCAGCTAAGCTTTCGCCTCTTTAACTTGGAAAGTATTATTTTCGCTATGACACGTTCAATACTTGCTGGAAACTGGAAAATGAATGGCTCGCGCGATAGCGTTGAGACACTTTTATCTGGGTTAACAAAAATATCGCTGGATCGATCTGTTGAGATAGCAGTTTTTCCTCCCTTTCCGTTTTTACAGCAGGTAGAGAATAAGCTTCGTTATACGGGTATTGTATGGGGAGCTCAAGATGTGTGTGCTGCGGAAAATGGCGCTTTTACCGGTGAAGTTTCTGCGGCCATGTTGATTGACTTTGGGTGCCAGTTTGTAATTATTGGTCACTCCGAACGACGACACATTTACGGTGAAACAGATAAGTTAATTGCTAGAAAGTGCCAGAAGGCTTTGGAGCATGGGTTGATACCCATTTTATGCGTGGGTGAAACACTAGATGAAAAACGACAAGGGCGAACTCAAGAAATAGTAGAGCGTCAACTTGCGAGCGTGTTAGAAGTTGTGGATATTGAGGCCTTTGCTAAGGTAGTATTAGCATATGAGCCAGTATGGGCAATTGGAACAGGGTTAATTGCTTCAAATCATGAAGCAGAGACTGTTCATGCATTTTTAAAGCATAAGATTGCTGAAAAAAATGCTACAGTGGCCAAAAGAATTCAGGTGTTATATGGCGGTAGCTTAAAGGCTGCTAATGCAGCTGAGCTTTTCGCAATGCCTAATGTCAATGGTGGCCTTGTGGGTGGGGCCTCGTTAGATACTGAAGAATTTTTGAAAATAGCTGACATATTAATGCAGTGTAAGTCTAGATAGAGGTATATTATGCAAGAACTTATTTTATTAATTCATGTTTTTGCTTGTATTGCACTTATTGTATTAGTGTTAATGCAGCATGGCAAAGGCGCTGATGTAGGAGCAGTTTTAGGTAGTGGTGCTTCTCAAACTGTGTTTGGAAGTCGCGGTTCTGCATCATTTATTGTGCGTCTGACTGTAGTGGTTGCCATTATATTTTTTTTGACGAGCTTAACTTTAGGTTATTTTGCCTCTCATCAACCTAGGGCAATGGATCGAATTGAAACTTTAGCCAAAAAAGCGAACGATGTGGCTAAGACTCAAGTGACTACGGAATCGTCAAATATTAAGAAGTAGAACATGAGTGCTGTTTGGCATTTCGTTAGGCTGCGACAAAATCAGAATTTTTTGATCAGCATAGTAGAAATATCAACAGCCCCAAGCGTTAGCCGAAGTGGTGGAACTGGTAGACACGCCGTCTTGAGGGGGCGGTGGCGAAAGCCGTGTCGGTTCGAGTCCGACCTTCGGCACCATAATTTTCTGGAAGTGTCATGTCATGCTTATAAATTACTTGCCAGTATTTATTTTTATCTTTGTTGCAGGGCTTGTTGGTATAGTCCTGATGTCGCTAAATCGGCTTTTAGCTCCTAAACATCCTGATCCTGCCAAGCTTTCAGCGTTTGAGTGTGGGTTCCCCGCTTTTGAAGATGCGAGATTGCCTTTTGCAGTTAGGTTTTACCTGGTGGCTATCTTATTTATTATTTTTGACCTGGAAACAGCCTTTTTATTTCCTTGGGCAGTGTCTTTAAAGAAAATTGGTTGGTTTGGTTTTATTTCCATGATGATTTTTCTTTTTCTGTTATTAATTGGTTTTATTTATGAGTGGAAAAAGGGAGCGCTAGAATGGGAATAGAAAGATTATCAACGCAAACAATACATTCAGCTTCGTTAGACCAGGAATGGGGGGGAGAATTAAAAACTTCTTTAGCCAAACAGGGTTTTGTTTTAACTACACTCGATAGTTTAATAGCGTGGGCCCAAAAAGGTTCGATGTGGCCCATGACTTTTGGTCTTGCGTGTTGTGCAGTGGAAATGATGCATTGTGCAACGTCTCGTTACGATTTAGATCGTTTTGGTACAATGTTTAGGCCAAGTCCGCGCCAATCCGATGTGATGATTGTAGCAGGGACACTATGCAATAAAATGGCGCCCGCTTTGCGCCGTGCTTATGACCAGATGGCCGAACCGCGATGGGTCATTTCGATGGGTTCTTGTGCAAACGGTGGTGGTTATTATCACTATTCTTATTCTGTTGTTCGTGGTTGTGATCGCATTGTTCCAGTTGATGTTTATGTGCCTGGTTGTCCTCCCACTGCAGAAGCATTGTTATATGGGATTTTGCAGCTCCAAAATAAAATTAAGCATCGAAAAGCTATTCTGCGAGAGAAAGGTTAACATTTATGGCAAATGTTGAAGATTTATTGCAAGAGATTAAAAATCAATTTTCTCATTTAACGTTTGAGGAATCGATAGCTTTTGGTGAATTGACTATTGAAGTATCGCAGGAAAATTTATTGGAAGCTTGTCAGTTGTTACGTGACCGTCCGGAGTTTGCTTTTGATTGCTTAATGGATCTGTGCGGTGTTGATTACTTAGAATATGGTATTAGCGAATGGGAAACCTTTCATGCAACTGCTGCTGGTTTTGAGCGAGCAGTGGATAGGAGTGGTGAAAAGCAAGTAATACAATGGGATAAACCAAGATTTGCAGTGGTCTATCATCTCTTATCAACTGAACATAATCATCGATTGAGATTACGAGTATTTGTTGAAGAGAATTCTTTGTTAGTTGAAAGTGTCATCAATATTTGGCCAGTAGCTAATTGGTTTGAACGTGAAGCATTTGATCTTTATGGAATTTTATTTAAGGGTCACCCGGATCTTCGTCGCATCTTGACTGATTACGGATTTATTGGTCATCCATTTCGTAAAAATTTTCCTTTAATTGGTGAAGTGGAAGCGCGCTATGATGCAAAAACAGGGCGAGTGGTCTATGAGCCGGTTTCAATTGATCCGCGTGTTTTAGTGCCGAAAGTCATTCGGGAAGATAATCGGTATATGGAATAAATCTCTTGCATAATCAAGTATTTTGTTTTTATGCAAGGCGCAGCTTGAACGAGCAGCGCAGTTTATATGGAATAAATGAGCAGCGCAGAGAAAGCTGCAACATAGCAGAAGAACAAAAGACGCAGGTTATGTAAGAGATTTTAAATTATGACAGAAATCCGCAACTATACGATGAATTTTGGGCCGCAACACCCGGCTGCGCATGGTGTGTTGCGTTTGGTTCTAGAGTTAGATGGCGAGGTAGTCCAACGTGCTGATCCGCATATTGGGTTATTACATCGTGCCACTGAAAAGTTAGCTGAATATAAACCTTATAATCAAACTATTGGTTATATGGATCGACTCGACTATGTATCGATGATGTGTAATGAGCATGGTTATGTGTTAGCGATCGAAAAATTGTTAAGTGTAACTCCACCTATTCGTGCACAATATATTCGAGTCATGTTTGATGAAATCACGCGTATTCTTAATCACCTCTTATGGTTGGGTGCGCATGCATTAGATATCGGTGCGATGACGCTTCTTCTTTATACATTTCGTGAACGTGAAGATTTGATGGATTGTTATGAAGCAGTTTCTGGTGCGAGAATGCATGCTACTTACTATCGACCAGGCGGTGTTTATCGCGATTTGCCAGATAAAATGCCTCAGTATCAACCTTCTCCTTTGAAAACCGCAAAAGAGATCAATCGGCTTAATGAAAATCGCCAAGGATCATTGTTGGATTTTATTTGGGATTTTACTGAACGTTTTCCCAAGCATGTAGATGAATATGAAACATTGTTAACAGACAATCGTATTTGGAAACAGCGTACGGTAGGAATTGGTGTGGTATCGCCAGAAAGAGCGTGTCAATTAGGTTTTTCTGGGCCGATGTTGCGTGGCTCTGGAGTGGCTTGGGATCTGCGCAAAAAACAACCCTATGAAGTTTATCCTGAATTGGATTTTGCTATTCCTGTAGGAAAAAATGGTGATTGTTATGATCGTTATTTGGTGCGGGTCGAAGAAATGCGTCAATCAAACCATTTAATTCGTCAATGTATAAAATGGCTTAAGCAACATCCAGGACCGGTGCAAATTGATGATCATAAAGTGATGCCACCTAAACGGAAAGAAATGAAAGAAAGTATGGAAGCGTTAATTCATCACTTTAAGCTGTTTACTGAAGGTTATTGTTTGCCGCCTGGAGAAGTTTATGCTGCAGTTGAAGCGCCAAAAGGTGAGTTTGGCGTGTATTTGATTTCAGATGGTGCGAATAAACCTTATCGTCTTAAAATTCGCCCGCCAAGTTTTGTCCATTTAGCAGCATTGGATGAGATGATTAGAGGACATATGTTAGCTGATTTGGTTGCGGTGTTGTCGAGTCAGGATATTGTGTTTGGAGAGGTTGATAGATGATTTTTTCCATTGAATATAGACCATCGTTTTCAGGAACGCACTTCCTGTGCTCGGAGCTAACGCCATCCATGGCCGCTACGTCCTTCAAACGATGGTCTATATTCAATGGAAAAAAATCTAAGTTTTTTGAGTGGTAGAAAGTTATGTTATCTGAAATAACGCGAAAACATATTGATCAATGGTTGGTTAAATATCCGCCTGATCAAAAGCAATCAGCGGTTCTGCCTGCGCTTCACATTGTGCAAGATGAAAATGGTGGTTGGCTTACTGAAGAGTTAATGAATGACATTGCTGATTATTTAGGTATGCCGCGGATTGCTGTTTATGAGGTAGCTACTTTTTATAGTATGTTTGATCTTAAACCAATGGGGCGACATAAAGTTTCAGTCTGTACTAATGTTTCTTGTATGTTGCGTGATTCTCAGAAGATTGTTGATCATCTTAAGAAACGTTTGGGTATTGATTTTGAACAAACGACTGCTGATGGAAAATTTACTCTCAAAAAAGCTGAATGTTTAGCCGCTTGCGCCACTGCTCCAGTTATGCAAATTGGTCGCAAATATTATGAAAATCTCACGGAAGAAACAGTTGATCAGATTTTAGATTCGTTGGAGTAGATCTATGGCGATTTCCGTTTGTTATCGAACAAAACATCTTCAGGAACCATGGAGCTTAAAAAGCTATCAAAGTATTGGTGGCTATAAAGTTTGGCAGCGCATTTTACAAGAAAAAATTTCTCCTGATGTAATTGTAACCGAGTTGAAAACTGCTAATTTAAGAGGTCGTGGTGGAGCTGGTTTTCCTACGGGTCTTAAATGGAGTTTTGTTTCACCATCTGCACCTGGGCCAAAATATATTTTATGTAATGCTGATGAAGGTGAACCAGGCACTTGTAAAGATCGACAAATTCTACTTGAAAATCCTCATCAATTAATTGAAGGAATGGCAATTGCTGGATATGCCATGGGCGCAGAAGTGGGTTATAACTATGTTCGTGGAGAATTCCATGAACCTTTTGAACGTTGTGAACAAGCTTTAAAAGAAGCTTACGCTGCTGGTTTTTTAGGAAAAAATATTTTTGGTTCAAGTGTTAATTTCGATTTATATAATCATATTGGAGCAGGTGCTTATATTTGTGGCGAAGAAACTGCGTTGATGGAATCTCTAGAGGGTAAAAAAGGAATGCCGCGGTTTAAGCCGCCGTTTCCAGCGAATTATGGTTTATATGGGCGCCCCACCACAATTAATAATGTGGAAACTTTAGTCTCAGTTCCAGTGATTTTAGAAAAAGGTGGGCAATGGTTTTTAGAGTTGGGTAAGCCAAATAATGGTGGTTGTAAGATTTTCAGCGTGACAGGGCAGGTTAATAAGCCAGCCAATTATGAAGTGCCACTTGGAATACCATTTGCAGAACTTTTAGAGATGGCTGGTGGTGTTCGCCATGGGCATCGTTTGAAGGCGGTAATTCCTGGTGGTTCTTCAATGCCAGTATTGCCTGCAGACATCATTATGGATGCCACAATGGACTATGACGGGTTAGTTAAAGCGGGTTCGATGTTAGGTTCTGGTGCTGTGATCGTGATGGATGAGACGACTTGTATGGTAAGGATGTTGGAGAGAATTTCAGAATTTTATTATGATGAATCTTGTGGTCAATGCACTCCTTGTCGAGAAGGAACAGGGTGGTTGGCGCGAATTTTACATCGCATTGAGCATGGCGAAGGTAAGCACGAGGATTTGGATTTGTTAGATAGTATTGCGGGTCGTATTGCTGGCCGGACGATTTGTGCGTTTGGTGATGCGGCAGCGATGCCGGTGCAGAGTTTTATTAAGCATTTTCGTAGTGAGTTTTTGTATCATATTGAACATAAAAAATGTTTGGTGGAATAAGGCTGTAGTAAAAATTTTGTATTGTACCCGATTTAGGCAATGTGCAGCACCGAACGGGTCCTGTCATTTGTGTCACCCTGCCGTGCTCGTAAACTGCGCGCGGCAGGGGACCCGACACAAACGCCACCCGTTCGGTGGGAGAGATTTTGGGTGTCATTCCCGCGAAGGCGGGAATCCATTTTGAGGATTTGGTTGATATATAAAAAATTTTTATTGCGAGAATTGAGCTTTTAGCTAACGGTATTAAAGGAAACAAAAATGACGACACAAATAGATATTATTAAGAATTACTTAGAAAGTAAGTTTGAAAATGCCATGGTCGAAGAGGGTCCGTTTGATCGAAATGATAATAGATTTTTTGTAGTTTTAACTAAAGAAAAGAAATTTGCCCTCTATTTTGGAGATAAAATCATAGACTGTGAAAATATCATAGAAATATTTAAAGAATACGAAGTAGTTAAAAAAATGGAAGACAATCCGTCTCCCAAAAAGGTTTGGTTACGAGAGAATTGCTCACCAGGGAAAAAGTATATTGTTGATGCCGAATAAAAAAATCTTTGTAATTAAGGGTTAACATTATCGCCTCTCCCTTTGTGAGAGAGGCGAAATAAAATTTATTGAAAATAGAGCAACGAGTACATGATCGAAATTGAAATTGACGGGGTTAAGTTAACCGTTCCGCAAAATAGCATGATTATTGAGGCTGCTGATAAGGCGGGCATTAATATTCCGCGTTTTTGTTATCACAAAAAATTACCGATTGCAGCGAATTGTCGCATGTGTTTAATCGAAGTGGAAAAAGTGGGTAAGCCGTTGCCTGCTTGCGCTACGCCTGTCTCGCAGGGAATGCGTGTGTTCACTAAATCTGCCAGAGCGCTTGAAGCGCAAAAAGCGGTGATGGAGTTTTTACTAATTAATCATCCATTAGATTGTCCGATTTGTGATCAAGGTGGTGAGTGTGAATTACAGGATATATCCATGGGTTATGGTGGGGATTTCTCACGTTTTACCGAGGGTAAACGGGCAGTATTTGATGAAGATCTTGGGCCGTTAGTTGCATCTGATATGACGCGTTGTATTCAGTGTACGCGATGTGTGCGTTTTGGTCAGGAAATTGCTGGTGTAAGAGAACTTGGAGCGATTGATCGTGGTGAACATATGGAAATAAAAACCTATGTTAAGCATACACTGAGTTCTGAACTTTCTGGCAATATTATTGATTTATGTCCAGTGGGAGCGTTAACGTCTAAACCTTTTCGTTTTACCGCAAGAGCTTGGGAATTGAATCAAACTTCAGCGATTGCTCCGCATGATGCCGTTGGTTCTAATGTTTATGTGCACACGCGGCGTGGAAAAGTTATGCGAGTAGTGCCACATGAAAATGAAGAAGTTAATGAAACCTGGATTTCTGATCGAGATAGATTTAGTTATTTAGGAATTTATCATGCCGATCGAATTGAAAAACCATTAATTAAAGTTTATGGAGAATGGTATGAAAGCGATTGGTCATCTGCTTTAGATTTAGTGGTGACAAGATTAAATGAAGTGATTCATCAATACGGTGCGTCTGAGATTGCAGCACTTGCTTCTCCTAGCTCTACAGTCGAAGAATGTTATCTGTTACAAAAATTATGGCGTGGTATTGGTAGCTCCCATATAGATCATCGTATCCATCAGATAGATTTTACTCATCAAGAGCGTGATCTTATTGGATTTCAGCATAATCTTGCAGAATTTGAGCAGAAAGATGCTATTTTATTGATTGGCTCAAATGTCCATCACGAGCAGCCGCTGGTCGGGCACAGATTGCGTAAGGCAAGTTTGCAAGGTGCTAAAATCATGGTGATAAATCCAGTAGATTTTCCCATGAATTTTTCCACGGCGGTGAAGGTCGTTACGCATCCTTATCATATCATTAATCATTTAGCAGGTATTATTAAAGCTTTGCAGCAGGATGACGCAGTTTCTTTGCCTACTAGCTTTATGCAGTATTTTTCGCAGATTAAGGTAGATTCCTTACATACTGCTATAGCGAAATACTTAAAAGAAAGTCAGAAAGCCTGTGTGCTATTAGGTGAACAAGTGTTGAATCACCCACAAAGTAGTTTAATTCGTTGGTTAGCCAATTGTATTACTAAGTTAGTTAAAGGAGCATCTTGTGGCGAATTAACTTTTGGGGCTAATGCTACGGGCGCTTGTTTGTCTGGTTTATTACCTCATCGTGGTGTTGGTGGCCAACATCTTGAGATGTCAGGATTTGATGCACAAAAAATGTTTGCTCAAGCCTTGAAAAGTTATTTATTGATGGGTATTGATCCTGGCTTGGACTGCGCAAATCCACAGCAAGTAATGTCCTCATTGCAACAGGCAGAATTTGTTGTGGCGATTTCTTCTTTTCGATCAAAACATTTACTGGAAACTGCACATGTTATTTTACCGGCAGCAACTTTTACTGAAACATCGGGAACTTTTGTTAACGGAGAAGGTCGTTGGCAATCATTTGCTGGTAGTGTTGCCCCGCTTGATGGGGCAAGACCTATTTGGAAAATTTTACGTGTATTAGGCAACTTTTTTAATTTGCAAGGATTTGATTATGTTTCTTCTGAAGAGGTAAGAGATGAGCTTTTAGCGCTGATTGTTAAGACATCACTATCAGAAGTAGTTGAACAACCTTTCGTTGAACAAGCTCGTTTAAATTCTCCTCAATTGACGCGTATTGTAGAGTGGCCGATTTACCGTGTGGATGCTTTAGTGCGACACTCAGAAAGCTTGCAAAAACTTCCTACACAAAAAGTTGTTGGGGTTTATGTCAACGAAAATACTGCTAAAAAACTAGGGTTTTTAACCAATGATTTAGTTCAGGTTAGTCAAGGTTCAGAATATGCAACCTTGCCAATTTTTATTGATTTAGCTATTCCAGATGATTGTGTGCTTGTTCCGGCAGGATACGAGGAAACAGCAATGTTAGGCGAACACTGTGGGGAGATACACTTAAGTCATGTTTGATTCTCTTCTTCAAATAGGGTTTATTTTGCTAAAAATTATCATCATTATTATTCCGCTGCTATTAATGATGGCCTATTTGCCGTTTGCAGAACGGAAAATTATCGCTTACATACAGTGTCGTATTGGTCCTAATCGAGTGGGAATATATGGACTAGGACAGCCTTTCGCTGATTTTATTAAATTACTTTGTAAAGAAGTGATTGTTCCAACCCAATCAAATCGCTATTTGTTTATTATTGCGCCGATTTTATCGCTGATACCTGCGTTAGCTGCTTGGGCAGTTATTCCATTTAGCGATGGTATGGTACTCACTAATATAAACGCAGGTGTTTTATTGTTATATGCGTTAAGTTCATTTGGCGTTTATGGAGTGTTAACTGCTGGTTGGGCGTCTAATTCACGTTATGCTTTTTTAGGCGCATTAAGATCAAGTGCGCAAACTATTTCTTATGAAATTGCTATGGGGTTTGCGTTTGTCGGCGTCTTGTTAGCAGCACAAAGTGTTAATTTACAAGAAATAGTAATAAAGCAAAGTGGTGGAATTTTACATTGGTATTGGTTACCGCTTTTGCCATTGTTTGTTGTTTACTGGATTTCTGCAGTTGCTGAAACTAATCGTGCACCGTTTGATGTTGCTGAAGGTGAGTCTGAATTAGTTGCTGGGTTTCACGTTGAATATTCCGCATCGAGTTTCGCATTATTTTTTATTGCTGAATATGTCAACATGATTTTAGTTTCTACCATTGCAGCTTTGCTGTTTTTAGGTGGTTGGTTATCTCCTTTTCAGGGTATACCTTTACTTGAACCTTTATTTGCATGGGTGCCTGGAATTTTTTGGTTAATTTTTAAGACCTGTATGTTTTTGTTTTTATTTATTTGGATGCGAGCGACTTTTCCCAGATTTCGTTATGATCAAATTATGCGGTTAGGTTGGAAAGTATTAATTCCACTAACGTTGATTTGGATTATTATGATTGCTTTTGCAGTCATGCTACAGTTACCACCTTGGTTTAAATAATTTTATGACAGTGAATAAAAAAGTGTTGCAAAATCAGCGAGCTAAGCATACTAAAATGATGGAGAGTTCCGTGCTTAAGCAGAAGCTTGTTAAATTCTGCAAATCTTTTTTGCTTTGGGATTTATTTAAAGGATTAAGTGTTACGGGCCAATATCTGTTTAGAAAAAAAATTACGGTTCAATATCCTGAAGAAAAGACCCCTTTATCTCCACGTTTTCGTGGTTTATTAGCATTGCGTCGTTATCCAAATGGTGAGGAACGGTGTATTGCTTGTAAACTGTGCGAAGCTGTTTGTCCGGCATTGGCAATTACGATAGAAGCAGCGCCGCGTGCGGATGATGGCTCTCGAAGAACGACCAAATATGAAATTGATTTGTTTAAGTGTATTTATTGTGGTTTTTGTGAAGAATCTTGCCCGGTTGATTCAATTGTAGTGACGCGAGAGATGCATTATCACTTTGAGCATCGTGGGGAGCAAATTATGACTAAAGAAAAACTATTAGCGATTGGTGATCTTTATGAACCACAAATTGCTAAGGATCGAGAAGAAGATGAATCTTACCGTTAGTGGCAGATCTTGAGACCGTCATTGCGAGCGCAGGATGCGCGTGGCAATCCAGTAAAAATGCTTAAATTTCTTTGCTGGATTGCCGCGGCTTGCAAACAGCGCAAGCCTCGCAATGACGGTCTCGCGAGGAAAGAATACTCACAATGATGATGAAAACATAGAGAATATATATGCCTATCTCATTCGAACAATTATTTTTTTGGTTCTTCGCAGCGCTTTTACTTTTTTCAGCGTTGATGGTGATTGTTTTGCGTAATCCTGTTCAGAGTGCTTTGGCGTTAGTGATGGCTTTTATAGCAAGTAGTGGATTATGGATGCTATTAAGTGCTGAGTTTCTTTCTTTAATTCTTATTTTAGTTTATGTGGGTGCTGTGATGACGCTATTTTTATTTGTTGTCATGACGCTAAACCTTGATAAGGATATACAAAAAGAAGGGTTTGTGCGTTATTTACCTTATGGCATTGTAGCGCTCGTTTTTATTGCTGGGTTAATTATTTATGCTTTAAAACAACAAAACTTTGTTACTGTACCACCAGATTCACTTACTCACCCGGCGAACTATAGTAATATCAAAGTGCTCGGTGAAATCCTCTACACAACTTATGCGTATCCATTTGAATTAGCTGGAGTTCTATTACTAATCGCTATTGTTGCAGCGATCAGTTTAGATTTAAGAACATCTAAAGGTAAGAAACAGCAAGTGAGTGAACAGATTGCAACTGATCCGAAACGACAAGTTCGGTTGGTGAAGTGATAACTTTGCGAAGAGATAAACTATGATTGGCTTAACCTCCTATTTAACAGTAAGCGCAGTGTTATTCGCACTGGGATTAGCTGGAATTATTCTTAACCGAAAAAATTTGATCATTTTATTAATGTGTGTTGAATTATTACTGTTGTCAGTGAATACCAATCTTGTGGCATTTTCTCACTTTTTTGCTAAGGCAGAAGGTCAAATTTTTGTATTTTTTATTTTAACGGTTGCAGCAGCAGAGGCTGCAATTGGGTTGGCTATTTTAATGGTGCTATTTCGCAATAAGGGAACTATTGATGTTGCATCATTCAATTCATTAAAAGGTTAGCACTGTGTTAACACCCTATACTTGTATCGCGCTTGTTTTGTTATTGCCGCTGTTAGCGTCTATATGTGCTGGTATGTTACCTAAGCGCCTGCCTTCTTCATTGGCGCATCAAATCACTATATTTGCAGTGAGTATTTCGTTTATTTTGTCCTTGTTCATTGCTAAATGGTTTTTGTGGGATGGATTGCCGGCTGTTCAAGCGTTGTTTTATAACTGGGGCACTGCTGGCGATTTTCAATTTCATCTAGGGTTTCTGCTTGATCCATTAAGTGCATTGATGTTAGTTGTAGTCACCTTTATTTCATTGTTAGTGCATATTTATAGCATTGGCTATATGGCTGGTGATCCAGGTTATGCCAGATTTTTTTGTTATATTTCTTTTTTTACCTTTGCAATGTTGTTGTTAGTTTGTGCCAATAATTTTTTACAACTTTATTTAGGATGGGAAGGGGTTGGGTTGGCTTCTTATTTGTTAATAGGGTTTTGGTTTAAAAAAGAAAGTGCAAATGCCGGCAGTTTAAAGGCTTTTTTAATTAATCGGGTTGGAGATTTAGGTTTTCTATTAGGAATTGCTGCAGTTTTAAGTTATTTTGGCTCATTGGATTATGACGTTGTTTTTTCTCGAGCGCCCTTCTTAGCAGAGGTAACGATACCAATTACTGCGCATACCCAGTGGTCAGTTGAAACAGTCGTCTGTATTTTGTTGTTTGTTGGTGCGATGGGAAAATCGGCGCAAATGCCTTTGCATGTTTGGCTGCCAGAATCAATGGAAGGTCCAACACCAATTTCTGCATTGATCCATGCGGCAACAATGGTGACTGCTGGAGTTTACATGGTGAGTCGAATGTCGCCTTTGTTTGAGTATTCAGCAACTGCTTTATCAGTTGTGCTCATTATTGGTGCGACAACTGCTTTATTTACCGGTATTTTAGCGTTGGTTCAAAATGATATTAAACGAGTGATTGCCTATTCGACGCTTTCACAACTTGGTTACATGGTGGCGGCATTGGGAGTATCTGCCTATGCGGCTGGCATGTTTCATTTAGTGACTCATGCTTGCTTTAAAGCGTTACTATTTTTAACTGCAGGCGCTGTTATTATTGCATTGCATCATGAACAAAATATTCAGAAGATGGGAAATTTACGTCGCTATTTGCCGATTACCTATGTCAGCTTTTTAATTGGTGCATTAGCGCTTAGCGCGATTCCGCCATTTTCTGGATTTTATTCAAAAGATGCCATTATCGAGGCAGTTTCTGCGTCAAACATTTTTGGTGGGAATTATGCTTATATTTGCCTATTATTAGGCGCTTTTTTTACTTCACTTTATAGTTTTCGTTTATTCTTTTTGGTTTTTCATACCAATGAACGGTTTGATACCCACGCTAAAATTTGTGAACCTGGTTGGGTGATGTGGCTCCCCTCATTAATCTTAGTGATCCCATCAATTGTGTTAGGTTTCTTGTTAGTGAATCCTATCTTAAATGCTCATCTTTTGGGTAATGCGATTAAGGTGTTACCGATTCATTTGCCGCAAGAGACTTCTTTAAGTGCTGTGCAACAGTTAATGAATTTTTGGCGTCATCCCGCGATATGGTTTGCGCTCGCAGGTATTTTTGTTGCTTGGGTTACTGTCATCAAATATCCAAGCATGCGACAGTTTTTTATCCAGCGGTTTTCATGGCTTTATCGAATATTAATTAATAAATATGGTTTTGATACTTTTAATCAATGGGTGTTTGTCAAAGGTGGAAAGCGGTTAGCTGATGTTTTATTTTATGTGACTGATCTGCGTTGGTTAGATGGATATGTTGTTAATGGTACGGGGCGATTAATCGTTTTGTTTTCTGCCAAACTTAAGCGTTTGCAGACTGGTTATTTGTATCATTATGCCTTTGCCATGATTCTTGGTGTACTGTTATTTATTCTTATGGCATTTTTGTAGAGATTTTTAATGATTCAACACTATTTACTGAGCCTATTAATTTGGTTACCCATTTTGGGTGGGGTACTGGTATTGATGAGTGATGGTGAGAACTATCCGAATCGTGCACGCGTTATTGCCTTAATTATTAGTCTTGTCACTTTAGGTTTGTCGGGAGTTTTAGTAGCAGAGTTTTCAACGCATACTTCGGCCATGCAGTTTCAAGAATTTGCGCCGTGGATTAAAGCTTATGGTATTTATTATTCCCTTGGAGTAGATGGCATCTCGATGCCAATGATAGTGCTAACCTGTTTTACCACTTTGTTAGTTGTTCTGGCGGCATGGAAAACGATTAATCTTCATGTTGGTGAGTACATGGCGACGTTTTTGCTGATGCAAGGAATGATCATTGGTGCATTTGCTTCATTAGATTCTATTTTGTTTTATGTTTTTTGGGAAGGAATGTTGATTCCCATGTATTTAAGTATTGGTATTTGGGGTGGGCAAGATCGTTCCTACGCATCGATCAAGTTCTTTTTATATACGTTTTTTGGTTCCGCTTTAATGCTGGTGGTTTTTTTGTATCTTCATACCAAAGCCAATAGTTATGCCATTGTTGATTTTTATCCACTTAAATTAACAATGCGTGAACAAAATCTTATTTTCATCGCATTTTTACTAGCATTTGCTGTGAAAGTACCCATGTGGCCGGTGCATACTTGGTTGCCTGATGCACATACTGAAGCACCTGCAGGGGGTTCGGTCATTTTAGCAGCGTTAATGTTAAAGCTGGGTGCTTATGGATTTTTGAGATTTAGTTTACCGATTGTTACCGATGCTTGCCATAATCTGGATTGGTTGATGTTGACTTTATCACTGATTGCTATTGTTTATATTGGCATTGTTGCATTAGCGCAAACCGATATGAAAAAACTCATTGCTTATTCTTCAATTGCGCATATGGGATTTGTTACTTTAGGTTGCTTCATGGTTTTTCGCATTCTCGAAACCACTGGCAATCTTCATCGAGCTTATATGACTTTAGAAGGTGCAATGGTACAAATGTTGTCACACGCGTTTGGCGCAGGCGCAATGTTCTTAGGCGTTGGAATTCTTTATCATTATTTACATACTAGAGAAATCAAAGATTTTGGTGGTATAGCGAGTAAAATGCCTATTTTTTCCGCATTTTTTATGTTGTTTGCTATGTCGAATGCTGGCTTGCCAGGTACGTCAGGTTTTGTTGGCGAATTTATGGTTATTTTAGGTTCGTTTCAGGATAGCCCCATGATCACTGCAACCGCAGCTTTAACTTTGATTTTGGGTGCTGCCTATACACTTTATATGTATAAACGAGTATTTTTTGGCGAGGTAGTCAATCCGCGCATTGCAACGTTAGTTGATATTGATTGGCTCGATAAAACTATTTTTATTTTATTAGCATTGCCTTTGTTAATTTTGGGATTATATCCAGATGTATTGTTAAAATTTTTGCACCCAACGTTTGGGCATTTACTTAATCTTTCTCTGCAATCTAAGTTACCATGAACATGCAACCAATTTTTACCCTTTTTGATTTAAGACTACTAGCACCAGAGTTGTTTGTGCTCTTGATGAGTTGTGTGCTTTTAATAGTAGGCCTTTGCTTAACGCGCTGGAGTTATGTTTTAGCACAATTAACATTAATTGGCGCAGCCATATTAACAATAGGTAACTTTCAGGAGTCAGGCAGTTTGTTTGAAGGGATGTATCTTCAAGATCAATTTGCTTCGATACTCAAGTTATTTGTTTATTTGGCAGTAGGATTTGTATTTCTCTATGCCAAATCAGCCAAACTTTCAGCTGAATATTATTCACTAGGATTATTTTCTACCCTGGGTATGATGGTATTAATTGCTGCTGGTCATTTTATGAGTTTTTTCTTAGGGCTAGAAATTTTATCATTACCACTTTATGCCATGGTGGCACTTGATCGAAAGTCAGCATTAGCTGCTGAAGCTTCAATGAAATATTTTGTAACGGGGGCGTTGGCTTCAGCATTATTGTTATATGGATTGTCCTTATTGTATGGTGCTACAAACTCACTTTCTTTTTTATCCGTTGCAAAACAAATTGCAAATATGCAAGGTCAGTATAATTTGATGCTAGAGGTGGGGTTAATGTTCGTTTTAGCTGGCTTGCTGTTTAAGATAGGAGCAACGCCATTTCATATGTGGGTTCCTGATGTCTATCAAGGTTCAGCAATGCCAGTGACACTGTTTGTCAGTAGTGCACCTAAAATTGCTGCTTTAGGTATTATTATTCGTTTCTTAACGCAGGTATTACCTAATTTACATTTTGGAGTTCAATCAGTACTCATTTTTGTTGCAATCGTTTCTATGTTAATTGGTATTCAATTTCCATTGGTACAAGTAATTTTTAAAAGAATTTTGGCTTATTTTTCTATTGCGCATATTGTTTATATTTTGCTGGGATTTATTCCGGAAACACTGAGGGGTTATGCGGTTGT
>Ga0116226_10001626_pt1 | contig 19522 bp, 15 predicted proteins | sample S1TSphfallax_FD_89692 | JGI IMG/M metagenome (GOLD analysis project Ga0116226, IMG submission 89692) | Host-associated microbial communities from peat moss isolated from Minnesota, USA - S1T2_Fa - Sphagnum fallax MG | ecosystem: Host-associated > Plants > Peat moss > Unclassified | place: USA... | reverse complement strand
ATCCAAGTATACAGGTCACATAACCATATATACCAAATACCAAAATCGTCCCGCCTTCTCAGACAAAACTATAGGGCGCCGCCAACGTATCCCTTCCATCCCATATGCAATTGTGAAAGAACAAAACCATGACGCACCCGCGGCCCACCCTAGGGCTCGCCGGCTGTCCTGGTCGAATCGTGTCTCTTCGCGAGGCGAAGAGTTTTACCGGAACCGTCTGGAAGAAGCAAGGTGCCCTCCCGTTCGGTGAGCCGGGGTTTAAGCGAGCCGCTCCGCCCGGTCAACCCCAATCTTTGCAATCACGTGACTTCGCGCTCCCGCAGCGCCCGCCATTCCAGAAACCATGAGGCAAACCGCGGGATTCCCACCGCGAGCGATGTCGAGGGCGCAAAGCCGCTCAAGGCTCCGATCGCATCAACCGAGGCGCAGGTCTCCGCCACATCGGCCAACGGCCGCGGCGCATAGCGAAGAATCGCCTGCCTTCCCAACGCGCGCTCCAGCAGGACCACCAGCTCCCCAACCGGCTCCGACCGGTTATTGCCGATGTTCAACACCCGCGTCGGCACCGCCCCCTCCGTCGGCCGATCCAGACAGCCCACCACGCCCGCCACGATGTCATCGACATAGGTGAAATCACGCCGCACCAGCCCGTCGTCGTACAGCGTGATCGGCGCGCCCCGCATGATCGCCTCGGCGAAGCTGAAACACGCCATGTCCGGCCGCCCCCACGGGCCATACACGGTGAAAAACCGCAGCCCCGTCTGCGGCAACCCATAGAGATGCGCGTAGGCATGACCGATCAGCTCGTCGGCCCGCTTGGTCGCGGCATAGAGCGACAACGGTGTATCCGTGCGCTGCGCCTCGGCGAACGGCAACTCGGTGTTGGCACCATACACCGACGACGAGCTCGCATACACCAGGTGACGCAGCCGCGGCAGTAACCGCGCCATCTCCAGCACCACCACCTGGCCCATCACGTTGGCCGTGACATAGGAATAGGGATCCACCATCGAATGACGCACGCCGGCCTGCGCCGCCAGATGCACGATGCCGTCGATCTCAGGGAAATCCGCCGCGAGCTCCGCCATGCCCGCGCGATCCGCGACATCCAGCCGGCGAAACCCAAACCCCGACGACACCAGCAACCGATCGAGCCGCGCCTGCTTCAGCCGCACGTCGTAATAATCGCTCAGACTGTCGACGCCGATCACCCGCTCACCACGCGCCAGCAGGGCCGCGGCAACGTGATAGCCGATGAAGCCCGCCGCACCCGTCACCAGCACTGCCATCGCCAACCCCATCTCGAATCGATCGATCTGCCGAACCACAGACCGGCACTCAGGCAGTACACCATCTCCCGCCATGGCGGCCAACAGTCACCGGCCAAAGTCACCGGCCAGAGCCACCAGCCAGCATCGAGACCATGACGGCAAACGCTCAAATTACAGGCGAGCCAGCCCGATTTTTGGGCAAGCCCCCCTTCCGACACCGCCGAAAAGCGAAAAATTCAGCTTCTGGAATGGCATAATTGCTGCATCGCACTCCTTGCGGTCACTGAAGGCTGCTCGCGTGCCCGGTGCACGCTGACCTGTGCGGTCCAACGATGGGCGGCCCTCGGCCCGAATGACGCAGCAATCGCTGCTCGTCCCTCGCATTGAACGGCAGGAGCCTTCCATGGATTCTCTAAAACCCGCGGATGTCGTGGCCGCCATGATCCAGGCCGGGATCACCAAGTCGCAGCTCTCCCCGGGGCAATTGCTGCTGCGCGGCGCGTTGTCCGGCGCGCTGCTTGGGGTCGCCACCAGCATGGCGTTCGGCGCCGCCCTGCAGACCGGCCAACCCCTGGTCGGCTCGCTGATCTTCCCGGCTGGCTTCGTCATGATCGTCATCCTCGGCCTCGAGCTGGTCACCGGCAGCTTTGCCCTGGTCCCCCTGGCGCTGATCCGCGGCCGCATCGGCTTCGGCGGACTGATCGCCAATTGGTCCTGGGTGTTCATCGGCAACCTGATCGGCAGCCTGTGCTACGGCGCGCTATTGACCATCGCGCTGACCGATGCCGGCATGGTCGCGCCCGCCGGCGTTGCCCAACGGATCATCGACACCGCCAATGCCAAAACCCTGGCCTATGCCCAGTTCGGCGGCGCCGGCATGCTCACCGTGTTCGTCAAAGGCATGCTGTGTAACTGGCTGGTGTGCCTCGGCGTGGTGATGGCCATGACCACCACCTCGGTCGGCGGCCGCATCCTGGCCGCCTGGCTGCCCATCCTGGTGTTTTTCTCACAGGGCTTCGAACATAGCGTGGTCAATATGTTCGTCATCCCCACCGCGATGATGATGGGCGCCAAGATCAGCTTCGTGCAGTGGTGGGTGTGGAACCAGATCCCGGTCACACTGGGCAACATCGTCGGCGGCTTCCTGTTCACCGGCCTTGCCCTCTATCTCAGCTACGGCAAGCTCACCCCAGCCGCCCAGCCAGCGCCGGCCGGGCCGAACGCCTACGGCCCGTGAGGTGCGCTCGTGACCGATGAACCATTTTCCGGCGAGCAGCAGGAATATCTGAAGGGCTTCATGTCGGGCGTGGAGGCGCGGCGGGGCGCCCTTGGCCTCCCACTGGCACCCGCCGGCGGGGTGCCCACCGCCGATCCGCTCGACCTGCAACGCGTGGCCCAGGACCGCACGATCGCCGAGGGCGGGAAGCTGGTGCCCGAGGAGGAGGCCAAGCGCAAAAAGCATCCGCTGGACCGGTTCGACGAACTGTCCGCCCTGGCCGCGGCAGGAAAGTTCCCCAAGGGCACGGACGTCTTCCTGACCAAGTTCCATGGCCTGTTCTACGTCGCCCCGGCGCAGGACAGCTTCATGTGCCGCCTGCGTATCCCCGGCGGCATCCTCACCGCCCACCAGCTGCACGGGGTCGCCGACATCGCCACCGACCTCGGCGGCGGCTTCGCCGACGTGACCACCCGGGCCAACCTGCAGATCCGCGAAATCCCCGCCCGCAATGCGCCGGAAATCCTGATCCGCCTGTCGGAAATCGGCCTCACCTCGCGCGGCTCGGGGGCGGACAATGTGCGCAACGTCACCGGCAGCCCCACCGCCGGGATCGATCCGCACGAGCTGCTGGACACCCGCGCCCACGCCCGTGCGCTGCATCATTTCATCCTGCATCACCGCGAACTCAACGGCCTGCCGCGCAAGTTCAACATCGCCTATGACGGCGGCGGCGCCATTCCAGTGCTCGAGGAGACCAACGATGTCGCCTTCACCGCGGTGCGCGTAGCGGACGGGTTCGGCGTGCCGGAAGGCGTGTATTACCGGCTCGGCCTCGGCGGGATCACCGGCCACCAGGATCTGGCCCGCGAGACCGGCGTGATCGTCGCCCCCGACCAGACCATCCCGCTCTGCAACGCCATCCTAAGGGTGTTCATTGCCAGCGGCGACCGCACCAACCGCACCAAGGCGCGGCTGAAATACGTGCTCGACCGCTGGGGCCTGCCAAAATTCCTCGACGAAACCGAGCGCGAACTCGGCACCCCCCTCACCCGCGTCGACGCCGCCGCCTTCGCCCCACGGCCGCCGCAGGACCGGCTCGGCCATATCGGCGTGCACCCCCAGAAGCAGCCCGGCCTGTACTACATCGGCGTGCTCTGCCCGGTGGGGCGGCTGACCAGCGAGCGGTTGCACGGCCTCGCCGCCATCGCCGAACGCCACGGCTCCGGCACCATCCGGCTGACCGTCTGGCAGAATCTGCTGATCTCCGACATCCCGGAAGCCTCCATCCCGACCGTGCTCGCCGAGATCGCTGCCCTCGGCCTCATTGCCGAGGCCTCGCCGCTGCGCGCCGGTCTGGTCGCCTGCACCGGCAACGCCGGCTGCAAATTCGCCGCCAGCGACACCAAGGGTCACGCCGCCGAACTGGCGACCTGGCTGGAGGATCGCGTGCCAGTCGACCAGCCCCTCAACATCCATCTCACCGGGTGCCACCATTCCTGCGCCCAGCATTTCATCGCCGATATCGGCCTGCTCGGCGCCAAGGTGGAACACGGCGAGGACCTGATCGAGGGCTATGACCTGCATGTCGGCGGCGGTGCCGGCGCCCACGCCAAAATCGGCCGCCTGCTGCGGCCGGGCATCGCGTTCGATGCCATCAAGCCGGTGCTGGCCTCCCTGCTGACCGGCTGGCTCGAACAGCGCGCGACCGGCGAAAGCTTCCAGGACTGGACCGCGCGCTGCAGCGACGAAACCCTGCTCGCCATCTGTGACCGCGAACTCGCGGAGGCCGTGCCATGAACGCGATCAACCCGCCGACCCCCGTGATCCCGGAGAACGCGCCGTTCACCGCCGCCCAGCGGGCCTGGCTGAACGGTTTTCTCGCCGGCCTCTATGGCGGGGCGCAGACCGGGTCGGCCATGTCGAGTGCCGCCGCGATCGTCGAGGAAGAAGATTTCGTCTGGCACGATCCCGCTCTGGAGCTCGACGAACGGCTAAAACTCTCCGAGGGCAAGCCGCTGAACCGCCGGCTGATGTCGGCGATGGCCCAGCTCGACTGTGGCCAATGCGGCTATCTCTGCCAGACCTACGCCGAGGCGCTCGCGGACGGCCGGGAAAGCTCCACATCGCTGTGCGTGCCCGGCGCCAAGCCGACCGCCCGCACCCTGAAGTCGCTGCTCGCCGAAGCGCCAGCCGCAGCACCCGCCGTGGCGATACCAGCCAAGCGCGCCAAACCGGCCGCCCCCGTCGGCGCCCCCGTGCGCGTCCTCGCCGCCCCCAAGCTGACCGGCACCGGCTCGGCCAAGGATGTCCGCCACATCATCATCGATCTCGAACCGAGCGGCCTGACCTATCTGCCCGGCGATTCGATCGGCATCGCCACGCCAGCCGATCCCGAGCTGGTGGAGTTGTGCCTGCGCAAGCTGGATGCCACCGGCGACGAGATGGTGCCCTGCCCCGACGGGCAGGAGCGACCGCTGCGCGAGGCGCTCGCGGCCCATGTCGACATCTCCCGCCCGCTCGACCGCACCATCGATTTGCTCGCCATGGCCGCGACGGACGCGGACGACGCCGCCATCCTGCGCCGCCTGTCCGAGGGCGAAGACGGCGTCGAACCCCAGGACGCGGATCTGCTCGACCTGCTTGAGTATTTCCCCTCCGCCATCCCGCCGATCAGCGACCTCGTACGCTCGCTGCCCAGCCTCAAGCCGCGGCTGTATTCCATCGCCTCCTCGCTGCGCGCGACCCCGGGCCAGGTGCATCTGTGCGTCAGCGTGGTGCGCACCGTGCGACGTGGCCGACTGCGCCAGGGCGTCGCCAGCAGCTTCCTCGCCGAACGCGCCGAAGCGTTCGGCCCGGTGCTCGCCCACATCCAGACCAGCCATTTCCGCCTGCCCACCGATCCCGCCACACCGGTGATCATGGTCGGCCCCGGCACCGGCATCGCGCCCTTCCGCGCCTTCCTACAGGAACGCGCGGCTCTTGGCATCAAGGGCCACAGCTGGCTGTTCTTCGGCGACCAGCATGCCGCCACCGACTTCCTGTTCGCGAACGAACTGCAGGCGTGGCTCGCCGACGGCACCCTGGCCAAACTCGATCTCGCCTTCTCGCGGGATCAGGCCGAGAAAGTCTACGTGCAGGACCGCATGCGCGAAAACGCCGCCGACCTCTGGCGCTGGCTGCAGGATGGCGGTCACTTCTATGTCTGCGGCGACGCCACCCGCATGGCCAAAGACGTCGATAGCGCCCTGCGCGCCATCGCCATGTCCGAGGGAAGACTGGACGAAGCCCAGGCCCGCGACTGGATCGTGGCGCTTGCCCGCCAGGGGCGGTATCAACGGGATGTTTATTGAGCAACTGCAGGAACCAAGGCTGGGCGCTGCCCAGACCCGCCAGGGGCCAAGCCCCTGGATCTTAGATGTGAAGGGTCTTTGAGGAAGCGGGCTGACACCGAGGTTGCAACCTCCGCGTAAGCCCGCTTCCTCAAAGACCCTTATCACCAGGGGATCAAAGGGGCTCGCCCCTTTGCGGGTCTGGGCAGAGCCCAGCCTTCCTTCCTGCCGTGGCTCGACAACCACCCCGTGGAGCCCCCGCGCCGACAATGCGACATTTCCCCATTTTCATGGACCTGCAAGGGCGTCCGGTGCTCGTGCTCGGTCGCGGCGAGGTCGCCGAGCGCAAGGCGGAACCCTTGCGCCGGGCCGGTGCCGAGGTGCGAATCGCCCACGCCTTCGACGAGGCTTTGCTGGACGGATGTGCGCTGGCCGTGGGCGCGGACGCGCCGGAGGACGATTTGCGCGCCTTGTTCGCGGCCGCCTCTCAGCGCGGCATTCCGGTCAACACGGTGGATCGTCCCGAGCTGTGCAGCTTCATCACGCCCTCGATCATCGACCGCGATCCGATCACCATCGCCGTGTCGTCGTCGGGCACCGCCCCGGTGCTGGCCCGGCTGCTGCGCGCCCGCATCGAGGCGCTGATCCCGCCCGCCTATGGCCGGCTGGCCGCCATAGCGGACCGCTTCAAGACCGATATCCGCCGCCGCCTGCCGGACCTCGCGGCACGCCGCCGCGTGCTGGAACGTCTGTTGACGGGGCGGGCGGCCGATCTCGTGTTCGCCGGGCGCGAGGCCGAGGCCGAGATCGAGTTCACCCGCGTGCTGGCCGACACGCCGTCGACGGAGGGCATGGTCTTCCTGGTCGGCGCCGGTCCTGGTTCGGCCGATCTGCTGACGCTGCGCGCGCAGCGGCTGATGGGGGAGGCCGATGTCATCGTGCATGACCGTCTGGTCACCGAGGAGGTGATGGACATGGCGCGGCGCGACGCCGAACGGATCTATGTCGGCAAGGCCCGCGCCAATCACTGCCTGAAGCAGCACGAGATCAACGCGCTATTGGTCAAGTTGGCGCGCGACGGGAAAAAAGTGGTCCGCCTGAAGGGCGGCGACCCATTCATTTTCGGTCGCGGCGGCGAGGAGGCAGAGGCCCTGTCCGAGGCCGGCGTGCCGTTCGAGGTGGTGCCCGGCGTCACCGCGGCCCTCGCCTGCGCCGCACAGGCGGGCATTCCGCTGACCCACCGCGAAGCCGCGCGCAGCGTCACGTTCGCCACAGGGCACACCAAGGAGGGCCGCCTCGATCTCGATTTCGCACCCCTGGTGCGCGCCGAGACGACGCTCGCGATCTATATGGGAATCGTCTCGCTGCCGCAGTTGCGCACCGGATTGCTGGCACACGGGCTGGATCCGCTCACGCCGGCGGCGCTGATCGAACGCGGCGGCACGTCACGACAACGGGAATTGCGTGGGACGCTCGATGAGCTGGTGGCACGAGGACCAGGCTGGTCGACCGACGGGCCAACCCTCGTACTGATCGGGCCGGCGGTGGCGCGCGGCGTGGTGCATAAGGCTGCCCGCGACGCCGCATAAGGCAAACCGGTCGCTCCCAGGGCAGGGAGCAACCGGTCAGATAGCAAACCCAGTGAAAATCAGACGCCCTTCTTCAGCGTCGGCGACGCCTTGAAGCGCACGGTCTTGCCGGCCTTTACCTTGATCGATTCGCCGGTGCGCGGATTCAGGCCCTTGCGCGCCTTGGTCTTGCGGACGGTGAACGTGCCGAAGCTCGGGAGCGTGAACTTGCCAGTCTTCTTCAGCTCCTTGACGATCGCCGCCATCAGGTCGCCGGCGGCGCGGTTGGACGCGGTCCCGGTCAACGACGCCGAGTCCTGAATGACCTGGGCAATGAACGCTTTCGACATGAATACGCGATCCTTTCATAAGATGATGTCGCATCATGGCCGCCGCGACTCGCGGCGACATGACACATGATGCCAAACACGCCGCCTCCTAACAGCGGTTTTATTGATGTGCAAAAGCTTTCTTTATCTTCGCTGCATCGCTTGGACGGGCGCGATTGGACGCAATGCAGGTCTGACGAAGCCGCAGCCGGCTTCCTCCGGTTGCCACCACGACCCCGCCCCGGATATGAGCTTCGCCGAATTGCTGCAATATCAGTTCATAACCGGATCGGATTACGCGTGACAGCATCCCCAAGCGGCCCCGGCGGCCGGCTTCCCGCCACCGAGCAGATCAGCCCGCGCTTTCGCGATCTCGATGCCTGGTCGCCCACTGATATTCTCGCGTCGCTCTGGGAGGGCCAGCTCGCCGCCGTCGCCGCGGTGCGCGCGGCCCTGCCGCAAATCGAGTCGGCTGCCGAGCAGGCCGTGGCCCGACTCGGCGGCACCGGACGGCTGATCTATGTCGGAGCCGGCACATCCGGCCGCATCGGCGTGCAGGACGGGGCAGAATTACCGCCTACCTTCGATTGGCCGCAGGACCGGCTGGTGCTGCTGATGGCCGGCGGTGACGACGCCTTCACCCGCTCCATCGAGAACGCCGAGGACGACACGCAGGCCGCCACGGCGGCAGTCGCCCATCACGATGTCGGGCCATCGGATGTGATGCTGGGCATCGCCGCCAGCGGCAGCACCCCCTACACGGTGGCCGCAATCGCCGCCGCCCGCGCGCGCGGCGCGCTCACCATCGGCCTCTCCAACAGTCCCGCCGGCACGCTGCTGACCGCCGCCGAACTGCCGATCCTGGTTGAGACCGGCGCCGAAGTGGTGGCGGGCTCAACCCGCATGAAGGCCGGCACCGCGCAGAAGATCGTGCTGAACCTGTTCTCTACACTGGCCATGGTACGCATGGGGCGCATCCATCAGGGCCTGATGGTCGACATGCTCGCCCGCAACGACAAATTGCGCCTGCGCGCGGTGCGCATGCTGCGTCATCTCACCGACGCTGATGAGGACGTTATTCGCGACGCGCTAAACAAAGCCGGCGGCAGCGTGAAAGTCGCAGTCCTGGTCATCAAAGGATATGAACGCGCCGACGCCGAGGCAATGCTCGCGCGACACGGCGGACGGTTGCGCGGGGTGCTCGGCGAAGCGTAGGGGAGGAGCCGCTCCGCGAAGGAGAAGGGAAAATTTGTTCTTTCTTGAAAGAAAGAACCAAAGAACTTTCATCCATGAGAGCAATCTCCTGTGCTTCATGGATAAAAGTCTTTTTGCTTCTTTTTCTTCAGAAAAAGAAGACCTTCCCTTCAACCCTCACGGAAGCTGCGGCCGGTCTCCTCAAAGCCCAGCCTGGCTCACGAACTTCGTGTTCAGATACGCCTCGATCGCCTCGGTGCCACCCTCCGAGCCGTAGCCCGAATCCTTCACGCCACCGAATGGCGTCTCGGGCAGCGCCAGGCCGTGATGATTGATCGACATCATCCCCGTCTCCACCGCCGCGGCCACCGCGTTCGCCGTCTTGGCCGAGCGCGTATAGGCATAGGCCGCGAGGCCGAACGGCAGCCGGTTGGCCTCCTCGATCGCATCGTCAAAGCTCGCGAACGGCACCATCAGCGCCAGCGGGCCGAACGGCTCCTCGTTCATCACCCGCATATCCCGATTGAGATCGGTCAGCACCGTCGGCTCGAAGAAATTGCCCTTGTTGCCGATGCGCTTGCCGCCGGTACGAATGCTCGCCCCCTTCTGCACCGCATCGGCGATGAACCCCTCCATCGCGCTGATGCGCCGCTCATTGGCCAGCGGCCCCATCGTCACGCCGGCATCCACGCCATTGCCGATCTTCAACTGCTCGGCGTGCGCCGTGAACTTGTCGACGAAGCTGTCGTACACCTTCTCCTGCACCAGGAACCGCGTCGGTGACACGCACACCTGGCCGGCATTGCGGAACTTGTTGGCCGCCAGAATCTTGCTCGCGACATCCACATCGGCGTCATCGAACACGATCGCCGGCGCATGCCCGCCCAGCTCCATGGTCACCCGCTTCATGTGCAGGCCGGCCAGGGCCGCGAGCTGCTTGCCCACCGCCGTCGAGCCGGTGAAGCTGATCTTCTTGATGGTCGGGTGCGGGATCAGATACTCGGAGATCTCGCTCGGCGTGCCATACACCAGCTGCACCACGCCCGCCGGCACGCCGGCATCGGCGAACGCGCGGATCATCTGCGCACAGCTGGCCGGCGTCTCTTCCGGCCCCTTCAGGATCACCGCACAGCCCGCCGCCAGGGCCGCCGACACTTTGCGCACCGCCTGGTTCATCGGGAAGTTCCACGGCGTGAACGCCGCCACGACACCGACCGGCTCCTTGATCACCAGCTGATACACGCCCTCGGCGCGCGCCGGGATCACCCGCCCATAGGAGCGCCGCGATTCCTCGGCGAACCACTCGATGGTGTCCGCCCCGGCCATGGTCTCGCCCTTGGCCTCGGCCAGCGGCTTGCCCTGTTCCTGCGTCATCAGCATGGCGATTTCGTCGGCGCGCTCGCGGATCAGCCCCGCCGCCTTCCGCATGATCTTGCTGCGGTCATAGGCCGAGGTGCGGCGCCACACCTCGAACCCCTTCTCGGCGGCAGCCAGCGCGCGGTCGAGATCGGCGATCCCGGCATGCGCCAACGTGCCAAGCGCGTCGCCGGTGGCGGGGTTCAGAACGGTCAGCGTCTTGCCAGCCGCACTCGGCGTCCAGGCGCCATCGATGAACAGCGAAACCTCGGGATACATGGCACTGACCTTTTTCCGTGTGTGCGGGATTGGGCGCCTCGATGGCACCTCACCGCCCGAGATAATGGGGGCGTCGGCACGCAACGTCGAGGGCACCTCGCCATGTCACGCAGTTGCAGCATGCCTGTCATCCACCCGACGCACAGGGCTGGTACCCACCCCTCCGCATCGAGGGGCCGACATGACCAAGCGCAACGTTCTCCTGATCGTCGTGGACCAATGGCGGGCCGATTGCGTGCCGTATCTCGGCACGCCGCATCTGCGCACCCCCCATCTCGACCGGCTGTGCGCCGCGGGCGTCACGTTCCGCAACCACGTCACCACCACCGTGCCGTGTGGTCCAGCGCGCGCCAGCCTGCACACCGGGCTCTACTTGATGAACCACCGCGCGGTGCAGAACTGGATCCCTCTGGATGCCCGCCACATCACCCTGCCCCGCGCCTTGCGCGCCGCCGGCCATGACCCCGCTCTGATCGGCTACACCACCACCACGCCCGACCCACGCACCACCACGCCGGCCGATCCGCGCTTCACCGCCCTCGGCGACATGATGGATGGCTGGCGCCCGGTCGGCAGCTTCGAGCCGCATATGGACGGCTATTTCGGCTGGCTCGCCCAACAAGGCTTCGCCCTGCCGGAGCATCGCGAGGACATCTGGCTGCCGGAAGGTGCTGATCCCGGCGCCACGCACCTGCCATCCCGGGTGCCGGCCGAACTGTCCGACAGCGCCTTCTTCACCGACCGCGCGCTGACTTATCTCAAGGGACGGGGCGACAAGCCGTTCTTCCTGCATCTCGGCTATTACCGGCCGCACCCGCCATTCGTCGCCAGCGCGCCGTATCACGCGATGTACCATCCGGCCGACATGCCGCCCTTGGTGCGCGCCGCCTCGCCGGAGGCCGAGGCCGCCCAGCACCCGCTGCTGCAATTCTATCTCGACCACACCAAACAGAGCGGCTTCTTCCGCGGCGGCGAGGGCATGGCGGCAGCCATGGACGAGGCCGCCCTGCGCCAGATGCGCGCCACCTATTACGGCATGATGACCGAGGTCGATGACTGCCTCGGCCGGGTGTTCGCCCATCTCGACGAGACCGGCCAATGGGACGACACGCTGATCATCTTCACCTCCGACCACGGCGAGCAGCTCGGCGACCATCATCTGCTCGGCAAGATCGGCTACCACGACGAAAGCTTTCGCATCCCCCTGGTGATCAAGGATCCGGATGCCGCCGCCCACGCCGGCCGCATCGAGAGCGCCTTCACCGAGAGCGTCGATCTGATGCCGACCATGCTGGACTGGCTCGGCGCCGCCATCCCCGACGCCTGTGACGGCCGCAGCCTGCTGCCGCTGCTGCACGGGCAGATGCCCGCCGACTGGCGCCGCGAGCTGCATTACGAGTTCGATTTCCGCGACGTGCCGGGCACTCCCGCCGAGACCGTGCTCGGCCTCTCGATCGATGAATGCAGCCTCTGCGTGGTGCAGGACGACCACTACAAATACGTGCATTTCGCAGCCCTCCCGCCGCTGCTGTTCGACCTCGCGCGCGACCCCAACCAGTTTCACGACGTCGCCGCCGACCCCGCCTACGGCGAGGTGGTGCGCGACTACGCCCAGCGCGCGCTGTCCTGGCGGATGCGCCATGCCGACAAAACCCTGACCCATTACCGCGCCACCCCGCAGGGGCTGGAACATCGCGTCATCGCCAAAGGAAACCGCTCATGACTCCGTTGCACCGCCGCGCGACGCTGAAACTGGCCGGCCTGGGCCTCGCCGGCACCGCCCTGCCCCGCTTCGCCATCGCCCAGTCGGACAGCCGACCCACCATCACGGTCGCGGTCCAGAAAGTCGCCAACTCCAACACGCTGGACAGCCTCAGCGAGCAGTCCAACGTCGGCACCCGCATGTCGATCATGTTCACCGAGACGCTGATCGGCGTGAACTACCAGGGCCAGCTCGAACAGATCCCGGGCCTCGCCACCTCATGGCGGCGCATCGATGATCGCACCGTCGAACTGTCGCTGCGCCAGGGCGTGAAATTCCACAACGGCGACGAGATGACCGCCGAGGACGTCGCCTTCACCTTCAGCCCCGAGCGGATGTTCGGCAGCACCCGCCCGACGGTGAATGGCAAAACCCTGACGCTGACCGGCGTGGTCACCACCAGCAATTCGCGCGAGCTGCCCGCCCAGGTGCCCCCCGTCGCGCGCCGCCTGTGGCCGTCGCTCGACCGGGTCGACATCGTCGACAAATACACCGTGCGCTTCGTCAACGCGACGCCGGACGTCACCATGGAAGGTCGCCTGTCGGCCCGCGGCAGCGAGATCGTCTCCAAGCGCGGCTTCCTCGAGGCCGCCAGCTGGCTCGACTATGCCCGCAAACCGATCGGCACCGGCCCCTACAAGGTCCGCGACTACCGGCCGGACGACATGCTGACCATGGACGCGCACGAGGATTACTGGGGCGGCCGCCCGCCGATCGCCACCTTGCGCCTGGTCGAGGTGCCCGAGGTGCCGGCCCGCATCAACGGCCTGCTGTCCGGCCAATACCAGTTCGCCTGCGACATCCCGCCCGACCAGATCAGCGCCATCGAGGCGCATCCCGAGTTCGAGGTGCAGGGCGGCGTCATCCCCAACCACCGCCTGACCACCTTCGACATGCACCACCCGACGCTGCGTGACCCGCGCGTGCGCCTGGCGATGGCGCACGCGATCGACCGCCAATCCATCGTCGACAGCCTGTGGGCCGGCCGCACCGTGATCCCCGCCGGCCTGCAATGGCCGTTCTACGCCGACATGTTCGTCAAGGGCTGGACAGTGCCCGAATTCGACCTCGCCAAATCCCGCGAACTGCTCAAGGCCGCCGGCTACAAGGGTGACCCGATCCCCTATCGCCTGCTCAACAACTACTACACCAACCAGGTGCCGACCGCGCAGATCCTGGTCGAGTTCTGGCGCGAGGCCGGGCTCAACGTCGAGATCTCGATGAAGGAAAACTGGACCCAGGTGTTCGAGGATCCCACGACGCGTGCGGTGCGAGACTGGTCAAACAGTGCGCCGTTCAACGATCCGGTCAGCTCCATCGTCAGCCAGCACGGCCCCAACGGCGAGCAACAGCAGCGCGGCGAATGGACCAATGCCGAGATGAACATGTTGTCGCCGATCCTGGAGACCAGCACCGACCACGCCACCCGCTACAAGGCGTTCGCCCGCATGCTGCAGATCTGCGAGCGCGAGGACCCCGCCTTCACCGTACTGCACCAGAACGCCGTGTTCACCGCCAAACCGCGCCGCATCCAGTGGCACGCCGCGCCGTCGTTCGCCATGGATTTCCGCGCCCACAACTGGGGCGCCTGACCATGGACGGGCTGGTTTCGGACTTTACCGCCCAGCCTCCCAGCGTGCACAACCCGGCACATGGGAGACAGGCGGGCATGACCGAGCCGGCGACAGCCAGGCCGCTGGTGGCGATCAGCGGCCTGCAAGTGGCGTTCGACGGCGTGCCGGCCCTGCGCGGCATCGACCTCACGGTGCAGCGGGGGGAGGCGGTCGGTCTGGTCGGCGAATCCGGCTGCGGCAAGTCCGTCACCTGGCTCGCCGCCCTCGGCCTGCTCGGCCGCACCGCGCGCATCACCGGCAGCGTCACGTTGGCCGGGGAGGAACTGCTCGGCGTCGCACCGGCCACACTCGACCGCGTGCGCGGTGGCCGCATCGCGATGATCTTTCAGGACCCCGCGACCGCGCTTAACCCGGTGCACAAGGTCGGCCGGCAGGTCGCCGAGTCCCTGCGCCTGCATCGCGGCATGGATCACGCCGCCGCGACGGCCGAGGCGCGCCGGCTGTTCGACATGGTTGGCATCCCCGACGCCGCCCGCCGCCTGCACGCCTACCCGCACGAGATGTCCGGCGGCCAGAATCAGCGCGTGATGATCGCCATGGCGCTCGCCGGCCAGCCCGAACTGCTGATCGCCGACGAGCCGACGACGGCACTCGACGCCACCATCCAGGCACAGATCCTCGATCTGCTGCGCCGCCTGCAGGCCGAGACCGGCATGGCACTGGTGCTGATCAGCCACGATCTCGGCGTGGTCGCGGACCTGTGCAGCCGGGTCGGCGTGATGTACGCCGGCCGCATCGTCGAACAGGCGCCCACGGACGCCCTGTTCGCCCGCCCCGCCCATCCCTACACCCAAGGTCTGCTCGGCGCGCTGCCCGACATGGTCGGTCCGCGCCGCCGCCTGTCCGCCATCCCGGGCGGGATCCCCGAGCCCTGGAACCTGCCTCCCGGCTGCGCCTTCGCGCCACGCTGCCCGGCGCACACGCCGGCCTGCGACCTCGCCGAACCCGCGTCCCGCACCGCCGGGCGCGAGCACCAGGCCGCCTGCCTCCACCTCGCCCCGGCGACCGTTCCGGCGTGACCGAAGGCGTGGCCAATCTGCTCGAGCTCGACGGCGTCTCCCGGGTCTATGGCAGCCGGCGTGGCTTCCTGGGCGCCAGCGTCGCCGTGCGCGCCGTCGATCAGCTGTCGCTTTCGGTGGCCCCCGGCCGCACCTTGGGCATCGTCGGCGAATCAGGCTGCGGCAAATCCACCACCGGCCGGCTCGCCCTCGGACTGGAAACCCCGAGTCAGGGACGCGTCCGCTTCGAAGGCCAACCGATGCCCGCCGTCGGCAGCGCCGCCTGGCGTCGCCTGCGCGCCCGCATGCAGCTGGTCTTTCAGGACCCGCTGGGGGCCATGGATCGCCGCCTCACCATCGCCACCCAGATCGCCGAACCGCTGGCGATCCACGCGATCGGTGACGTCAGCGAACGGCGCGACCGCGTCGCCGCCTTGCTGCGCGACGTCGGCCTGCGCCCGGACCACGCCGCCCGCCACCCCCACGAGCTGTCCGGTGGCCAGCGCCAGCGCGCCGTGCTGGCGCGCGCTTTGGCGACCGACCCCGCTTTGCTGGTGTGCGACGAGCCGGTCTCCGCCCTGGACGTCTCGATCCAGGCCCAGGTGGTGAACATGCTCACCGACCTGCAGCAGGCACGCGGCATCGCCATGCTGTTCATCAGCCACGACCTGAAAGTGGTCCGCCAGGTCAGCCACAGCGTGGCGGTGATGTATCTCGGCCGCATCGTCGAACAGGGCGACCCCGAGGCGATTTTCGCCCAGCCCGCGCATCCTTATTCCCGCGCGCTGGTGTCCGCCATCCCGGTTCCCGGCCCGCGCCGCATCCCGCGCATCGTGCTCACCGGCGACCCGCCGAACCCCGCCGATCGCCCCACCGGCTGCGCCTTCCACCCGCGCTGCATCGCAGCCGTCGCGGTGTGCCGCGCGCGGACGCCCGAGTTGCTGCCGACGCCGGATGGCCGCATGGTCGCCTGCCACATCGTCCATGACAGCAACCGGATCGCCACCTGATGCGCCTCCCCCGCCGCACCCTGCTGGCCGCCGCCGCGGCCGTCCCGACAGTCGCGATCGCCCAAACGGTCACCGGGGCCGATACCCGGCCGGTCATCACCATCGCGGTGCAAAAAATCGCCAACTCCGGTACGCTCGACCCGCTGCGCGAGCAATCCTCCAACGCCTCCGAGCGCTGGCTCGGCTCGATCCAGGAAACCCTGATCGCCCGCAACCAGCAGGGCAGCCTGGAACGCGTACCCGGCCTCGCCACCGCCTGGCGCCGGATCGACGATCGCACGGTCGAGCTCGACCTGCGCCCCGGCGTCAAATTTCACAATGGCGACGAGCTCACCGCCGAGGATGTCGCGTTCTCGTTCGGCCCGGAACGCATGTTCGGCCCCACGCTGCCCGCCGACATCCCTGCCATCGCCCACCGCCACTGGCCGGCGCTGGACCGGGTCGAGATCGTCAGCAAGACCACCGTGCGCTTCGTCAACAAAACGCCGGATCTCACGATGGAAGGCCGCCTGTCCGCCGGCGGCAGCGAGATCACCTCGCGACGCGCCTGGCAGGAAGCCGGCGACTGGCAGGCCAATTCCCAGCGCATCACCGGCACCGGCCCCTACAAGCTCCGCCGCTTCCAGGCCGACAATTCCCTGATCCTCGATGCCCATGACGAGTATTGGGGCGGCCGCCCGCCGATCCGCGCGCTGCGCTTTCTCGAGGTCCCGGAAGCCGCCTCGCGCATCGCCGGCCTGCTCGCCGGCGAATACCAATTCGCCTGCGACATCCCCCCCGACCAGATCGGCCCGATCGAAAGCCATCCCGGCTTTGAAGTCCAAGGCGGCCTGGTGCTCAACCACCGCATCATCACCTTCGACGAGCACCATCCCGCCTTGGTCGACCCGCGCGTGCGCTTGGCCATGGCCCAGGCGATCGACGGCCAATCCATCGTCGACGCGCTCTGGGCCGGCCGCGCCCGCGTGCCCGCCGGCCTGCAATGGCCGTTCTATGGCGACATGTTCGTGCCAGGCTGGACGGTGCCGAAATACGACCCCGACGCCGCCGCCGCCCTGGTCAAGGCAGCCGGCTACAAAGGCGAGCCGATCGCCTACCGCGTGCGCAACAACTACTACACCGCGGAAATCCCGACCGCCGAGATCGTCGCCGAATCCTGGAAGGCGATCGGCCTCGACGTCGCGATCGAGGTCAAGGAGAACTGGGGCCAGGTGCTCGACCACGCCGGCCCCCGCGGCGTGCGCGACTGGTCCAACTCCGCGGTGTTCGACGACCCGGTCAGCTCCATCGTCAACCAGCACGGCCCCGACGGCGCCCAGCAGCAGGACGGCGAGTGGACCAACGCCGAGATGAACCGCCTGTCCGTCGAGCTCGAAACCGGCACCGACCGCGCCCGCCGCAAACAAGCCTTCGCCCGCATGCTGCAGATCTGCGAGCGCGAGGACCCGGCCTACATCGTGCTGCACCAGAACGCCGTGTTCACCGCCAAGCCCAAGGCGCTGCCGTGGCGCCAGCCGCCATCGTTCTTCCTCGATTTCAGCGCCCGGAACTGGACCGCCTGATGCTCCGCTTCATCGCGCTGCGGCTGGCGCGCTCGGCGCTGACCATCATCCTGGTGGTCACCTTCGCCTTCGCCGTGCTGCGCCTGTCCGGGGACCCCGCGCTGGCGATCATGAGCCCGGATGCCCCGGTCGAGGCGATCGCCGCGTTCCGCCACAGCTGGGGCCTCGATCAGCCACTCTACATCCAGTATGTCCGCTACTTCCTGGCGATCCTGCACGGCGACCTCGGCCAGTCCATGCGCGACGGGCGGCCAGCCATCGACCTCGTGATGGAACGCATCCCCGCGACCCTGGCTTTGGCCTTGCCCGCTTTGGCGCTGAAGATCGGCCTCGGCATGCCCGCCGGCATCTACGCGGCCCTGCACCGCAACTCGCTCACCGACCGGCTGGTGATGGCCGGTGCCGTCGCCGGCTTCACCGTGCCCAGCTTCGTGCTCGGGCTGCTGCTGGTGCTGCTGTTCGCGGTTCAGCTCGGCTGGCTGCCGTCGGGTGGCGATGAAAGCTGGCGCAGCGCCATCCTGCCGGTGCTCACGCTCGGCCTCGGCGGCGCCGGCATCCTCGCCCGCTTCACCCGCAGCGCCATGCTGGAAGTGCTGGGCCAACCTTATATCCGCACCGCCAGCGCCAAGGGCGTGCCGTGGGGCGCCGTGGTGCGCGGCCACGCGCTGCCCAATGCCGCCATACCCACCGTCACCGTCATCGGCTTTCTCATCGGCAGCCTGATGGCCGGCTCCGTGGTGGTGGAAAGCGTGTTCAGCTGGCCCGGCGTCGGCCGCCAGCTGGTGGTCGCTGTCGCCAACCGCGACCTCGCCGTGGTCCAGGTGATCCTGCTGATGGTGGCCAGCACCATGGTCGCCGCCAACCTGATCGTCGACCTGCTCTACGGCGTGCTCGACCCGCGCCTGCGCAACGCGGTGGCCCACTGATGTCGGATATCACGATGCCGCTGCCGATCACGGCCGCACCTCAGCGCCGCCGCGTGCACATGCCGCCATCGGTGATCGCGGCTCTGCTGTGGCTGGCCGTCATGCTGGCGATCGGCATTCTCGCCGAATCGCTGCGCCCCTACAGCATCACGGCGCTGGATCTGCGCGCCCGCCTCACCCCGCCCATCGGGTTCGGCGGCACCATGCGCCACTGGCTCGGCACCGACGAACTGGGCCGGGATGTGCTCAGCCGCCTGATCGTCTCCATCCGCATCAGCCTGATGATCGCCTTCGGCGCCACCGCCATCGCCACCGTGCTCGGCACCACCCTCGGCTTCCTCGCCGCCCATTTCCGCGGCTGGGTGGAGCAGATCGTGCTGATGCTGATCGACTTCCAGGCCAGCATGCCGTTCCTCATCCTGGCCCTCGCGGTGCTCGCCTTCTTCGGCAACTCGCTGCCCTTGTTCATCGGCCTGATGGGCCTCTATGGCTGGGAACGCCACGCCCGCATCGCCCGCGGCCTTGCCATCGCCGCCAACGCCCAAGGCTACGCCGCCGCCGTCCGCCAGCTTGGCGCGCGCCCGCTCCGCGTCTATCTCGGTCACGTCCTGCCCAACATCGCCTCCACCCTGATCGTCTCGGCCACCCTGTCATTCCCCGAAGTCGTCCTGCTGGAAAGCGGCCTGTCATTCCTCGGCCTGGGCGTGCAACCGCCCATGACCAGCCTCGGCAACATGGTCGGCTACGGCCGCGAATATCTGACCCGAGCCGCCTGGATCCTGCTGGCACCCAGCATCGTCATCGTGCTGACCACCTTGGCCGTCAGCCTGCTCGGCGACTGGCTCCGCGACCGGTTGGATCCGACTTTGGGCGACTGAGCTTGGGGAACGGGAAGCAAGCAAGGCTGGGCTCTGCCCAGACCCGCAAAGGGGCACACGCCCCTTTGGACCCCCAGACTTAAGGGTCTTTGAGGAAGGGGGCTGACACCGAGGTTGCAAGCTCCGAGTAAGCCCCCTTCCTCAAAGACCCTTGGAATCTAAGGTCCAGGGGCTTGGCCCCTGGCGGGTCCGGGCAGCGCCCGGCTT
>Ga0116226_10001625_pt1 | contig 19525 bp, 22 predicted proteins | sample S1TSphfallax_FD_89692 | JGI IMG/M metagenome (GOLD analysis project Ga0116226, IMG submission 89692) | Host-associated microbial communities from peat moss isolated from Minnesota, USA - S1T2_Fa - Sphagnum fallax MG | ecosystem: Host-associated > Plants > Peat moss > Unclassified | place: USA... | reverse complement strand
GTTGCCGACGTAAGACTGACGCCGGATGCAGATTGCGTCACGATCTGACCAACATTTCCAGAACCGGCGCCGCTGCCGTCCGTAGAACCGTTGATTACAACGTTGCCGCCGGACGGGTTGAGGGAAAGGGGCGCAGTGACGGGGGTCAACGTCGCGCTGATCACTGGCGCGAAATAATCCGTGAACGACGCCGAGACGATCGGCGGCACGCCGGGAACATAGTTCGTTCCGGCATTCGTGACTGAATAACCCGAAATACCCCACAGCAGGTTCATCGTGACTGCACCCGAGCACCCAGCAACGGTAATCGTCGCCGGGTTGGTCGGCCGCGCGGAGTAAGTGCCGGCCGCCAACGGCACAGCCCCGGTCACAACGCCGCCGGTCAGAGTCAGGGTCAGCGTCGCAGTCACGCTCGACGTGCCGCCAACCACGGTTCCGGTCGTGCCTGTGCAGCCGCCCGTGCCGTTGCTGGCAATGGAATAGACGCCGGTCCCAACGGCGGTCGGATGGCTGGACAGCGCGTAGCTGGTTACGCTCGCGGTCGCCTGCGTGCCGCTGGGCGGCGCCTGGATCGTCAGCGTCGGCGTGACGCTGGTGTCATAGGCACCCCCGTCGGCGATCGCCAACGCGGTGACGGTCGCGGTCTGCGACTGCACCGAGGTCGCCGTGATCGCCGTCGTGGCTACCGTGCCGACAGGCCCGACCGCAAAACCCTGGCCGGTGAACTCCGCGCCTCCCGATGCGACAGTGCCCTGCCGGAAGTCAATGCCGTAGAGATACGAATAGGTTTGAGCAACGCCGGTCAGGCCACGCTGCTGGATGCCCATGATCGTGGTCGTCGCAGACCCAGACCAATAGTTGGGCAGGCCACCCAACAAGAAAAAATACTGCCAACCCGGACCAGCCGGCGCACTTGCACCCGATCCTTGCGATGCAATGTTGACAGCGGCGTCAATGTAGTCGCCGCGTGTCGCGTCGTTAGGGCCAAGAACGATATCAACCGCATTCTTGATCGCAGCCGTGGAATTTGCGTCGAGAGTCAGGTCAAATTCGTGACTGTAGATTGCATCAAGACCTGTGCTGCCGACAGTGTAGGTGTTTGAATCACCAGCCCAAAAAGAACCGATATAGGTATCGTGACTTGGGCCGAGCGCGCCGCGCGTTCCGCCTGTTGCTGCGGCAGAATACGCATAGTTCTGGTCTCCAACGATAATCTGCCCAGATGTCGGAAGCGTCCCAACGTTGTGTGCGACCACCTCGAACAAATTGCGGCCACCAAACCCGGCATTGCCCCCAAGAGCGCCAAGTATCTGGAAATCGCTGGTAAACGGCCCGTTGGCTTGGTCAGTAATGGCGATATACCATGGGGTAATCGCCGACGACGACGTGCCGTAAAAGTATGGCGTTTCTTGCACCATGTATGGGTTGACGGCTACGTTATAGGTGCCACCCTGCCCTATTTGGTAAGGCGTCAAAAGGCCGTTGATTGTTGCATTGTTATTAACGGTGAGCGCTGTTCCTGTACCGGACAACGTCAGGAGGCCATTGATTGTTGCATTGTTATTAACGGTGAGCGCTGTTCCTGTACCGGACAACGTCAGGAGGCCATTGATCGTCGCCCCATTCGTGACGGTCAACGTGCCGGTGCTGGTGTTGCCATAGACGCCGAGGTTCGCCATGCCAGGCTGAAGGCCCGTGCAATACTGCGGCGTGAGATAGCCGCACGTCTGCGCGGCCGCAGCACTTGTCAGAACCAGCCAGAACAGCAGGGCAGCCGCTATGCGACGCACACGAACCCCCCGTTGTTCCACAGTTGCAGAGACCCGGTCGGCGGCTCGGTGGTCGGCAGTGCCGTGCCTCCAGCAACCAGCAACGTCGTCGCCGAGACCACGCCGAACACCAGCGGCACGAACGGCTTCGCCAGCCGGTAGCCCGGCACGACACTGACGAATAGGCCGTTTGACCACAGCGAGCCGGGCGGCAGGTATTGCGGCGAAGTGGGCCAGCCTTGCAGCCCTTTGAGGATCAGGAAACCGCCATCGTTCAGCAATCCGTATCCCTGCGACGCGGTGTTCTGCGGCGGCGGCGGATTGCCGTACACGGCCACACTGACATCCGGCCTCGTCCACTCCATCGCAATCTTGTCGGGCGGCTTGGGCGGCAGCCGATACGGATCGAAATCATCAAGGCAGCCTTCGAGGCAGACTTTAAGCCCGGGCGCGTTGGGATCGCTGACCAGCTTGGTGCGAGGGAACTTGACGCTGCACCGCGCGCATATCGCAATGCCAAGGTCCGCCTCGCCGCGCGTGTCGAGAAACAGCGGCATCACACGGTGTAGCAGGTGATGTTGGGCGTGACCCGGAACGGCGAATTGCTGCGCTCCTCGGCCCAGGCCAGCGACTCAGCCTTGGTCAGCTCCGCCGTGACCGCCTGCAACCGCTGCTGCTTGGCCATCAGCGTGAAATACGAGGTCTGGGTCGCCTGCTCCTCGTCGGGCAACTCGTACATCAACAGCTTGGCGACACCCCATTGCAGCGCCTCCAGCCACCGCTGCGGCACCTCGACGGCGTTGGTCAGCAGACCAGGGTCCTGGATGTAGCGGCGCACCAAGGCCGCCACGGTGCCGTTGTAGAACGCCGTGACGTTGGGACACGGCCATTGCTTGATCACCGGAAAATTCAGTTGCCGGTCAATGAAGCACGAGTTCGGCTGGTTGCCCTGATACGACTTGTCGGGCTGGTTGTAATAATCGTCGATGTTCAGCGGGCCGTTGGTGATGTCCTGGCCGTTCGCCAGCCCGAAATTCAACTGGTTGAGCGTCCAGGTCGTCGAGGTCGCGCTCGGCAGAATGATCTGCACGTACTGCGACGTGATGCTCGGGTCGAGGTCGAAATACTGCCACACCTGCGGCGCGTAGGTCGTGCTGGGCAACGTCTGCACCGTGGTCCAGGTGACACCGTCCGGTGCGGTCTGGATCTGCAACGCCGCCGTCAACGAGGTCGAGCCCCCCAGCAGCACCCCGACCGTGTCGACCTCCATGGACGACAGGAAGTTGACGTTCACCCCCGGGTTGATGCCAGTGATCGCCACGTCGCTGTTGGGCGCGCCGGCAAACAACACCGTCGCGTCCGCCCCCGTCGTCAGCGTCGCCGTACTGCGCCACGGGTTCAGAATGCGCCAGTACGTGTGAATGACATCAACGGTGCCCACCGGGCACGCCACGTCCGGCGAACCGACCGTGATGGGCAGCAACAGATACTCCCGGGTCCACAACGGAAACCCGGCGTTGATCCACTGACTCGTGACGGTGAACACGATGTCGGTCGCAATGGCGATCTGCTCGCCCGACGCCTTGGTGATCGACTTGCCGGCCCGCCGAAACGAATGTTCCAGCACCTTCATCATGTCGTAGGGGTAGGTCGCAACGGTTCCGCTGGTGGTGCCCGACATGCGTCACCAGAGTCCGAACGGCATCGCAAGGAGTTCGCAGGCAGGCGGCACGGCTGACTCCCACAACAGGAAGATCAGCCGGCGGAGCCGCACCAGCCCGGAAGGCAATAGCCTAGCACATCATCCGGCGCGTTTCATCCCCGGTCAGGGTTGAAGCTGGATGACCTGTAGCGTGGCCGTCCCCGAACTCCAGGACGGCAGATTGAGGCGCAGTCCCTGCACCAGCGCCCCCAGCGAGCCGGCGAACGTCGCGGCCAATCCCGCCATGCCCGGAAACGGCACCCAGACCCCGTTGTTGGGCACGTAGCCTGTCGTCTGCACGTTATCGCCCGTGACCTCGACGTTGTAAGTCAGCACGGCGCCGGGCGACAGCAACACGAGAATGGCAGGCGGCACACCCTGTGCATTGGGAACGATCGCACACACGCCGCCATTGAGGTAAGCCGGGCCGGCCGCCGTTGCGACGACCTGATAGGTGTTCAGCCGGAATGTCATCCGGCCCTGACCTGGTCCACTGCATTGCGCATGGCCGGCTCGACATCAACATCGACGGCGATGTCGAGATCCACCGACACGGAAATCTGCCGGGCAACGCGACGCAGCAGGAACGCCGCCTCGCTTGTCCCGGCCCGGCCGTCTTCCTCCCACAGCGTAGCCCATTCCAGCAACGTTTCGGCCTGAGCCTTTGCCACCTCGACACGCATGGTCAACGCTTCCTCGCCATGCCGCCGCGCCTGAGCTGCGGGATGTCCTGCTCAGTCCCGGCCGCATCCGGCTCCGATCCAGGCTGCACACCGTACGCCATTTCGCCACCCGGCATCATGTTCTTCGGGGTCGTGGCGTTGCGGCCAAAACGAGGCGGCCTGTTGATCGGCATTTCCGAGCCGCCGCCCATCGGCTTGGCTCCCATGCCCGGCGGCAGATGCTTACGGTTGCCGCCGCGCGCCAGATGCAGGTCCTCGTGCTCGCCGTCGTGTTCGGCATTCTCGTGCTGCCGGAACGCCTTCTTGATCATGCCCTTTTCGTCGGCCATGCCACCGCGCGCCATCTTGTTGCGATGCACGTATTCCGTTTCCGGGTCGTGCATCTGCTCGATGCCGCCGCGCGCCATGTGGGCCGGCGTGTCGTCCGCCATGTGGTGGGTCTGCCGGCCGTCGGCATGGTGCTTGGTGTAACCGCCATGCGAGTGATGGTGGATCACTGCCCCGCCCAGTTCCTGCTCGACCTTGACGACGGAATGGCCGTGCGGATGCAGGTGCATCCCGCTGTTGGCATATTCGCCGCCCATCGCCATGCCTTCGATTTCGCGATGGCGGGCCGTGTGGTGGGTCTGGCGCCCGTCGGGATGATGGATTGTGTAGCCGCCGTGGCTCATGTGGCAGATGCGGCCGCCGGTCGCGAACGGTTCCTCATGCACGACCTCGTTGCCGTGCGGATGGATCGTCCCGCCGTGGGCGTAATCACTGCCGCCGTTCTCTTCCATGGGCTCTGGGACGCTTTTCATCCCGTGGGTTGGCTCATCGCCGGCATACGGCACCGCACCGCCATGCACGGCGCCACCGCCGGCATAGTCGCCCGGTTTCTCGGCCGCGCCGCTCATCTTCGTTGGCTTGTTGCCGCCGAACGGCGGATGGCCGCCGGCCTCGCGCTGCTTGATCGACCCGGAAAACCCGAAATCGCCGTGCATCTGGCCGTGTTTGCTGTCGAAAAAGCCTTCGCCATCGGGAATGTGTCGCATGTCGACCTCCTATTTCTTCCCGATGCCCGGGAACTTGCGATGCACCGCCGAGCGGACGGTCGCTTTCTCGGAAGGCGTACCATTGCCGGATACCCGCGCCAGCGCGTTGCGGGCGTGACTGGCGTCAGGAATGGGGTAACGCTCGCCCGGCAACGCGAAGTCGCTCTTGGTCAATGCGTGCCGCGCCGCCGCATCCAGATGGCCGCCCTTGGCCATGGCGGTCGGAGGCGCCAACGCACCTTGCTGCTGTTGCTGCGCCAGTCTGGCGCGGGCCGCGTTCGCCAACGTGCCCACCGCCTGCCGCGCTCCCGCGGCACGGCCAACGCCGACGAGACCCTGCGCCATGCGCTTGGCATCGTGAACCGGCATGGAGATCGTCGCGTTGCTCATGGGATCGGCCGAGCCGCCACGCGCCATCGCGGCCGGCCCGGGTGCGGTCTGGGCTGCTCCGACCGGCATACCCTGCTGCGGAAGGCGTTGCGGCATCCCCGGCTGCATTCCCTGCTGGCTTGCCATGGGCATGGAACCCATCGCAGCCGCCTGGGCCGGTGCCTGGGGTGCTTGGCCCGGCATCGGGCCGCCCATCGCCTTCTTGACCCGACCGCCACGGCGCAAGGTGTTGTCGTCGCCCTGAGCGCGACGCAACGCATCAACCTGCGCGTTGCGATCTTCGGCTTCTTGGCCAGTCACGGAAAAATCGTAGTAGTCTGGCGGAATGGGAGGCGTTGGCAACGGTTTCGCACCCGACGGGCTGCGGCCAGGACCGGACGGCGGCGGCGGCGATTTGTTGCCAGACGGTTTACGACCCGGCCCTGCATCGGAGTTACCGGTGGGTTCCGAGTCGCTGTGCCGGATTGTGCCGGTCGCAATGTCCTGACCCGGCGCCGTCGAAGACGGAAAAAACGTCGAGTCTTCTGCAACTGTCGGATAGGTCTTCGCCGTCGTGGATTTGGTCGTCGTGCTTGGCGCAAGGTTTGTGTTGTAGCTTTTGCCGTTCCAGGTGAACGTCTTGGGGCCACCGGACATGGCTTGCTTTCGAGCAGCGGCGAACGCCTGCTTGAACGACTGGCCGGGCGCGTTCAACGTCTCGGACTGGATATCGCCGCCCGATGCCTTCTTGATCCGGCCGCCGTGGCGCGCCGTCTGGCGATCGGCGTAGCTTTCCGAATAGGGATCGGGCGCCTCGTCGTGCGCCGGGTCTTGCCGGTGCGGCCGGGCATTGTCATTGTACTTCGTCGAGCCGGTGAACCCGAACTCGGCCGGAAATTCCCAGTCGCCGGACACATGCTTGATTGCCATATCACCAGCCCGATTGCTGTTGGGTGAGAGACACGCTGCCGTAAGCCGTCAAAGTCAAGCGCGACGCCCGATACGGCTGGGTCAACTGGCCGATCTGGTTGACCGTCAGGTTCGTCAGGTTCGAGTTCAACGGGGCCGACGCACGCGGATACGGCACGCCGGCCGGCAGCCATGTGCCGAACACGTCGTCCTGCGTCACCTCAACGGACCAGGTCGGCGCGCCGCTCAGCACGTTGACTTGGCAGCTTACCAAGAACTCGGGAACGAACGAGTCCCATACCACCCAAGGGCCGGACGCGGTGCCGTTCGTGCCCACCGTGAGGGTGCTGGCCGTGTTGCCGGTCGGCACCACCGAAATCAGCGAGGCATAGTCCTGCGTGGTCTGCGCCGCGCCGGCATTGGCGCCGGAAATCGTTTCCGACTGAATCACGCTGCCCTGCTGGCTGCGGGCCGTGCCGGTCACGACGAAACTGATGCCGCTGTCGTTGCCCGCGCTCGTCACGATGATCCGGCGCGGCGCGTCAAGCGTCAGGGCGGACGCAATCAACGGCAGCGGCAGCCCTGCAAACCCGTTCTCGGCCGACGCCAGCAGCGAGGCGTTGCCGGCGATGATGGTGACGGTCGTGACGATCGGGTGGGACATTGCACCGCCGCTGTGTGGAACCTCCCCGGCCAGCGCCGCCAGCCGGGGTAGCGTATCACGCGATCAGAAGTCGGCGGATGCCGAGATGACACCACCGCCCGTCGAGTTGCCCGACTGAAGCACTTCAACCTGCCCGGCCGTCTGGCCCGACGCCACCGTGGTCGTCAGTTCGATGGCGCCGATGCCCGAGCCGCCCGAGGTTGCGGCGCACGCCGTCAACGCCGTCGCGGTGCCGGCCACGTTGACCGCCAGCGTGCCGACCGTGCAGGCCGCCGTGGGCGCCGCCCGCATCAGCACCGGGTTCGGGATGACGCAGCGGCCCGACGTGGTGCTGACGGCCTGACACACACCGAACGTGGTCACGCCGGACACCGCCTCGTTCACTTCCCAGAAATACCGGTTGAGCTTGGTCAGCTCGACACCGGCCGGACGCCATTCCAGGTTCGTCGCGATGGTGCCCTGCTCAAGCTGGACGCCCGTGATCTGGAAGTAGTCGTTGGTGCCGGCCGTGCCGGTCGGGGTGAAGCAGATGTTCACCGCCGCCTCGGTCACGGTCGCGGCCAACGTGCCGGTCACGGCAAACCGCTGCCAGTTCGTGGTCAGGGTAGCGCCGTAGCTGACCGGCGTCGCCGCCCCGGTCCAGCCCGAGATGAACGAGGCAAGGCCCTGGTCGGTGCCGGTTCCGGTCGCAACCTGCGCCGTCAGCAGGCTGGACGTGGCGGAAAAATTCGACCCCGCCAGCGCCCAGAACGAAAGCGTCACAGGCTGGCCGGCCAGCGGCTTGATGTCGGAGGTCGGGATTTCCTGGATGAGGCAGGTTGCCGCGACGCCGGTCTGACCGCTGGCGCGCTGCACCTGCTCGGCATTCGTGAACACCGGAGTGCCCGTCCCGGTCGGCAGGGACGAGGTCACGTTGGTCAGCGTCTCGTTGGTCGAGGTGCCCGAATAACCGGCCCAGCGATCGGCATGGTACGTCGCGGTCGTCGTGATCGTCGTGACCGCCGTCGTGCCGCGCTGGTAGACGTTGAAGTTCGAGTTATCGACGAGGTTCTTGAAGTTGGGGCCGGCCTGGCCGAACAGAACCTGGGCGGACGCCGGCCCGGCGAGCGCCAGCGCTACGGCGACCGCGAGCGCTGCAAAAACGGGGATACGGAAGCGCATCGTCTTTCTCCTTCAAGCCGCCGGGTGCGGCTGGTCACTGGGCGTTTCACTGGGCGTTTCACTGGCAGGCACCTCCGCGCCCGGCACCGTGCCGGTCGTGTCGATCGTTTCGCCGGTCACAACCTGCCGTTCCGGGTCAACCGGCACGATCAGCGGCACGACATTGCTGGGCGTCTCGGCCACCGGGTCGGCATCCACGGCGCCGTCCCATGCGGTCAGCGGCGGCTCATCGGCAGCCGGCTTCGAACCGCCCACAAAATACCGGACAACCGCCGCGATTGCGACATGCAGGTCCTCCCAGGCCGGCGACGACCGGAACGGCTGCTTTGCCAGTTCCGCGTCCACAGCCTGTCGCACATTGGCAACGTGCGTTTCGACAACATCAGTCACACAGTTTCTCCTTATGCCGGCGTGACGCCGATCACGTTGACCAGCTTGGCGGTCGAACCACACTGCGACCCATCGACATGCTGGGCAATGACGAGCCGGTTGATGCCGTTCGAAGCCGCGCCCGCGACCGCGAACGTGCCGCGCGGATCGCCGGTCAGGTTGGTTGCCGGGCTGGTCTGGTCCGCGACCGTCAGCGTGCCGCCGTTCTGCGCCATGGCACCCGCCCATTTGGCCGACAGGATGTAGCCGGCGTCAATGCAGCGCACCTGGAGCCCGAACGTGTCCGACGTGCCGACCGACACCAGCGAGGCCGAGGTGCCCAGCGCCACGACCGACAGCACGCCGATGCACGCCTTCTTGGCGACCACGGTGTTGGCGTTCGGCCCGGTGATCAACTGGGTCTCAATGTTGCCGTACTCGTCGAGCATCGTGGCCAAGAACGTGATGCCCGACAAGTTGGCGGTCGAGGTCAGCGAAATGCAGCGCGGCACGTCCAGCACGTACAGCACCGATCCGTTGACCGGGCTGACCGCCGTCTGAATGCCGGCGCCCGCCGTCAGAGCCAGCGCCGTGCCGTTTGTCGGCGCCTGCAACACGGCGATGTTGGCCGTCTGCAACGCCAGCGGCACGATGTTGCGGACGATGACACGCCCCAGCGGCCCAACCCCGTACTGGTTGGTCGGGTTGCCATCAACCGGGTAGCCCGTCGTGACCGGCAGCCCGGAATTGCCGTAGATGTAGCCGGTCGTCGAATACAGGCAGAACCCGTTCGGGCCGGTCGGGCCGGTGTAGATATCGTCGGAAACGTGCATCGCGGCCTCCTATTGTTGCAAAGCCGCGTTCAAAGCCCCGGCGTGCCGTATGCGCAGCGCGGGTCCGTCCACCCATACGCTTCGCGCTTTGTCGCCTTGAAACGCATGGTGTCGGTCTCAAAATCGCCCTCCATGCTGCGCTTCAAGCCGCGCCGCACCATCAGCTTCAACCCCTGCGGCGCGTCCGTGTTGACCCACCATGCCGTCGGGCTGGTCAGGCGAGACATGTTGTACTGCCCCTCCGTCAGCAGCTTCATGGTCTGGATCGGGTTCACGTCGTTGTTGGATGTGCCGGTGCGAAGCGGCGTCTTGAGGATGATTTCGGCTTGCAGCACGTTGGCCGGCGCGCACGTCACCGCGCGGGGTTGCAGCCTGATCTTCTTGCCGTTGTTGTCGACCGCGCCGCGCACCTGCACCAGCACCTGTTCTAGGCTGGTCTGCGACAGCGCCGCCGCCGTGGGCAGGATGTTGGAGAACGTGCCGTTGAAAATGGGGTGCGAGGCGGTATTCAGAGGCACGCCGTCGCCGCCCGGATACGAGGCATTGAACGCACGGTTCAGCACGTTCGCTGTGTTGGTCTCGGTCGTCTCAATCAGCGATTGACCGAGATGACGGGCATAGATCTGGCCGATGCGGATGTGATCGCCGTCCTCGACCAGCACCTGGGTCAGCGCGAAGGCAAGGCCGTAGATGCGATACTGGTAGCGTTTCGTGTAGAGCTGGCCGCCCGACTGATACGTGACCGGCGAGCCGTCCGGCATTTCGGGGGCAGCCCCGAAACCGAACAGCACGGGTTCCTCGTGATACTGGCGCGGGATACCAAGTTGCTCGCGAAACGGGCCTTTCCATTCCTCGACGCGCTGCTCGTAGACGCCGTCGAACTCCTCGTTGAGGATCGGCGCCACGATCGACCGAAAATCTGGACTCCGCATCGGATCGGCCATCTTGGTCTCCTTTCGTCAGGTGGATGGCTGTTCCGTCTCGAACGAGCCGCCCGTTGCTTGTCAAACGCCGCCGCGAGGCAGCACGGATCAGCCGATCGAGTTCTGTCCCTTGGGGCCGATTTGCGGGTACGCGCAGGTCACGATCAGGTCGGTGTACGGATCGCCGCCGTTGTCGGGATCGCCGGACAACGGCGCGAACTCCATCAGGGTGAACTGACCTTGCGAGCCCGCCGGAACGCCGGCAGCACCCAGGGTGCATTGCGAGAACCCGAGCGAGGTCGACCCGGCCGCGATGTTCGTGACGTTGAAGGACTGGCCCAACTGCGTCGCGGCCACGCTGCCGTCCGCCTGCACCAGGAACCGGCTGCCGGGAAGCCACGCCGGCCAATAATAGACGAACATCTGGTAGGACGGGTCATAGACCGTACCGGCCGGCCAGAACGGCGAGGAGGTCGGCGAGCCGCCCAGCGGGGTGAATTCGACGCCGGCGAAAATGCCGTAGATCGGGTCGGGCGTGCCGCCGGCATTGGCGATGGCATTGAACGTGCCGGTTGCCGGATTCAGCTTGAACGGCTGCCACTTGAAGATGTTCGAGGCGTAGCCGCTGGTAATGCCGAAGGGAGCGCGGACGGTTCGCACCGTGCCCGACTGATCGCCGATCGGCTGAATCCCATTTGGCGTCGAAGTGAGAGCCATCTGTTCCTACTCCACGGTAAAAGTTGCCGTGGACCAGGCGTACGCGGCCGGGGCGTTACCCCTCGAACCTTGGCGTCCGTCCGGTCCTTTGGACCAGCGTCGCCATTCCGTCACCTTGCTCCCGAACGAGGTCTGCCCCCGCCTCCGCCTTCATGTCTTCGAGGATTCGCACGATGCTTTCCTCCTCACGAAGCGGGGCGTGGTGATGCGCTTCCTGCATGTAGAGCTGGTACAGCCGCATCGGCAGGCGCATGGCCACCATCTCGTTGACGTTCACGACCCCGGTCACTCCACCGGCCAGGATGCCGGTGTCTTCCCATCCCGGGAACTCCTCGACTCGGACAAGCTCGTATCCGAGTCTGCGTCGCCGCTGGATGGTGTCGCGTGGGTTGGAAACCGTCGCCCAGAAAGAATGGTAGCCAGGAAAATTCGGAAGGTCGGGCAGAATGGATTGCTGCATTCCGTCCCGGAACAGCTCGACGCGCTCGGCGTCGGTCAGTTCCCTGTCTTCGCTTTGGTCGCGCTCATCACGCTCGCGCTCGGCCTCGATGCGGCTGTCGAGGTGCGCCCGGTAGGATGCGCCCGGCTTACGGCCGGGGGCCTTGCGCCCCCCATCCGTTTTCTCGCCGAGTCTGCCTTCCGATTCGCTCACTCAACCGCTCCTGCGTCAGGTCCTGCCAAAGCCGGATTCCCGGTCATAGGTCGCGTACGACTTCATGAGCCGGTTGTACTTGTCTCGGTTCGCGACACGACCCTGCGTGTCGATCGCCCCGGCCAGCACCATTGCCTCCTTGCGACCGGGGCTGAGATAGACCCGGTTCGAGTTGGCACTGGCCGTCGTCTCGTTGCCACCCGTCACGGGCGGCCCACGTCTCTGTGCCGGCGGCTGCACCGCAACGCGCCGCTCTTGCGGTTCCCGGCGCTGCTGGACAGCCGGCGCTTGCCGCTCCTCTGCCGCGAAACGATGCGGCAGGTAGCGCGCGGCGCGGCGCTCCAACTCGTCCCAGTAGTCGGTCGTGTTGGGATCAAAGCCGTCCCGCATCACGTTGGCGTCGATCGTGCTGAGGATCTGGGTGTCCTCGTCGGCCGGCACCTGCTGAACCTGGCCGTTGACGAACTGCTCACGGTAGTTGATCCACGAGTGATCCTCGCGAAATTCCTTGGCAAGCTGCTGGGCCGCGACGCTGAATGGCCGCTGCGTCTGCTGCGGCGCCGGCTGGAACTGCTGCGGCGCACCACCGGCCTGCTCGATGCCTTGGTGATTGCCCGTTGCCAGCATGTTGCGCTGCACTTCGAGGCGGCTCGCCTGCATGATCGCCTGATCGCGGGCCTTGAGGGCCGCCGTCATGCCCTCGACATCCTGTGCCGTGTTGGCTTCCGCAAACACGCGCAACTGGTCATCCGCCCGAGCCTGGAGGTCGGCCCGCTGGCGATCAAGGTCCGCGATCGTCTGGCGAACCCGGCCCTGATCCAGTTCGGCAAGGCGCGGCTCGACGACGGTGCCAAGCTTCGATTGAAGCTCGGCCACCTGGGCGGCAAGCCGCGCCATTTCCTGGCGCGACCTGTCCCGGCTGTTCTTTTCCTGGTGGCGCTTGTACTGCCGCAGCGACAGCCCGAGGCGCTCGGCCTCCTGCTGATCGCGCTGCCGACGGGCATCCACATGAGCACGGCCCTGCTCGCGCTGCTGCCGTTCGACGTAGGTTTCGTCCTCGCCCTGCACCACGGGCGCTTCGCGGGCCGTCTGCGGCGGCCGGCCGTCGTCATCGACCTCAATGACTTCAAACTGCGGCTCGGCCTGCCGATCGGAACGGCGCGAACGATCTGCCGGCGCCTCGTTCTCGGCGGGGCGCCCCAGCTCGTTCAGAAGATGGGTGACGTTTTCGCCGCGTTCGAGCGGAGCGGAGGACGTGTACGTGCCGGCCGGGGCGTCGTCCTCGTCGTCATCGTCCGAGATGATGGCGACCTGCCCGGCCATTACTGGAAGTCCCTATGCGCCATGGCATCCTCGGCCGAGCGAAAGCGGCCAAGAATGGCAAGGTCCTTGAACAGCGCGACCTCCAAATCGTCGGTCACGGTGCGGACCCGTTCCGTACCATCATAATCGAAATACTTCTGGGAGCGCTTGTGCTTGATGCGCTTGCGCTCACCCTGGTATTTCGGAACAAACACAAAATCGCCGACCTTGCACCACGCCCCCTCGGGCCACATTTCGGCGGTTTCGCGATTGCGGAACGCCAGCGGGCCGACGGCGATGACTTGGCCGACCTGGCAGTTGTCCCGCTCGGTCTTGCGGTCTTCTTCACTAACCTCGAACGCCCCGCTCATTTGCAAGGCAGGCAGGCGAAGCTGCACGAAAACCGTACTGCCAAGGGGGTCGTACGGCGCCGGAATGGTGGGGAACGCTTCCTCGACGGACTCGTAGACCGGATCGCCCCGGTTGTTGCCGGCGGCGGCGCCAAGAAACAATTTCGGAGCTGCGTTCATGCCTCGTCGCCCTCATCGTCGATCTTGTTGATTTGCCGAAACTGCTTCAGCGCGACCTCCAAGCCGGCCCGGCGGGCCTGCAACCGCGCAACGGCGGGATCGGTCGTTTGAATGCTCAGGAGTGATTGCACGCAGGCTTCCATTTCCCGGAGAAGCGTTTCTTCGAACCGCGACGCTGGCATGGCCGCAGACGTGCATTTGTTTTCGCCAGACAGTCAATCGGTTCACAGCATCGACCGTGTCAGCCCGTGGCATTACGTGCATATCGGGGAATACAGTGTCGGCCCGCATGTGGTAGGCACTGACCGGGCAATTCTGGGGATGCTGATGAGCGGCGCCAAGGATCACATGAACCGTAAAGAAGCCGCCGCTTACCTTTGCAGCATGGGCTACAGGATTTCCTATCGCACGCTCGAAGACATGGCTCGGCACGGCCAAGGACCGCGCTACGTCCGATTTGGCTGGCGCATCGTCACCTATGCTCGCGCCGATCTGGACGCCTGGGCAAAAAGCCAAGCCGTGGTCATCCACGGCAGCCAGCCAGAAACAAAAAACCCCGGCGCGAGGCCGGGGCAAGTTTAGGGGGGAAACGCTCTACGAGACCATCTCGCAGCCGTCCTCATGCTGCAACGCGGCGCCACCCAAAATCAAGCCTGATCAGTGCCCCGACGGATTGGTTCCCCGCGCTGTCGTCGGCGTCGTCGAAATCTGGCCGGTACCATACGGACTGGTCTGCGTGTCAGTCCGCCCCAGCTTGTGGAGCATCTTGTTGGGCAGCGGCCCGGGCGGCAGGCTTGCGGACACCTGCGCCGGCCGGTTGGTGCTTTCGCCGCGATCCGAAGCTTTCGAGGTCGTCATGGTTTACATCCCCTGCAATGATTCGCCGTTACGGTAGCCGCTGCCCTGCCCGGACTCAATCCGGCTGTCAGCTATGTCCCGTGCCGTTTCGTTATCAAGTTCCGTCCGCTGCAACGTGGTCTGGGCAGACAGTTGCTGGCCCTCCCGCATCGCCGCCACCCGATCGGCCTGGATCGCATTTTCCTGCTGTTCGAGTTGCAGCTTCTGCGCGTTGTTCTGCGCCGTCGCCTGGTCCGCCATCGTCTTGCGCTGCGTCTCGGCCGCCGCCGCCTGCACCGCTGCTGCCGCCGGGTCCATCGGCGGCTTGGGCGCCATCTCCTGGAGCTTCTGCATCGCCAACTGGATCACCGGCATCATCGGCGCCAACTGCTGCTGCACCTGCGCCACCACACCCGGGCTGGCGGTCGCCAGCAACCCGTCGAACTTGGCCTTGACCTCGGGATCGCTGGACAGAAGCTCCTTGGCATCCATCTGCGCCGCCTGCGTCACGGTCTGCACCGTGCTGGTGACATACAGGAACGCGATGTGCTCTCCAGCATGCTTGATCGCCGCCGGCAGGAACACGGGCGCCAGGATCTGGTTCATGCCGAGCATCGGGCTCTTGATGAAATCCATTAGCACGGACAGGTGGGCAAAATGGTCCTGGGCCGGAAACACCTGCACGGGCTTGCCCATCGCCATGGCAAGGCATTCGTTGACTTGGTTCTCCTCGACCGGCTCGGGCATGTCGACCAGAAGCGATTCGGGGTCGGCCCACTTGATCAGTTTCAGCCCTGCCAGCTCGACCTCGCGCGCCTTCCACAGCGCCGGGTTAACCATCATGCGCGACTGGATGTAATTGATCTGCGCCCAGCGCTGCTGGTCGGAATAGATGGTTGGGTCGGACACAGGCTGGATGTCACACGGCCCCTCATAGTCCGAGCGGCGGACCATGATTTCCTTGCCGGCTTGGTCCACCTTGAGGACCTCGGGCAGATACAGCCGGTTCAGGCGATGCAGCCCCATCAGCAAATGGTTCAGAGCGGCATGGGCGCGGCCATGGATGGCGGAGAACACCACCAAGCCTTCCTCGACCCGCGACATCTGCGTGCCGACCGGCACAGGGCTCGGGCCTTGGCTGGGCGTCTCGTCCATCGAGGTCCGCACCACGCCGCGCGCCGCCTCGACCACAAAGCCCAGCAACTGGAACAGCACCGCACTGGGCTGGTTGAACGGGAACGGCATGACCGCCTGCCGGATGTCCTGCGTTTCCAGCGGCACGTCGATCTCAATCAACGAGCCGATTGCAGGCGAAACAGACTTGCCGGACAGGCCAGACCCTTTGCGGTAGACGCCCGACACTGAGTTGTTGACCAGCGCCGAGTCCAGCAGCGCCCGCAACGCGCCCGTCGCGGCAGCAGACAGGCCGCCAATCAGTTGGGGAAAGCCGATCGAAAGAGCGCCGCGCCATGGCAGGAACGGAAATTCATAGTCGTGTTCGATAGGCTCTTTGGCAGTGTCGCCCTGCTCCCAGCAGCGATACATCGCCACCATGGCGCGATTGTTGAAATCAATCGAAATGAGATACGGACAAATGTCGCCTTTTTTTTCTTCGTCTAGTTCACCTTCGATGTCGTCGGTGATTTCCAGCAGCGCCATTGTTTCGTAAATGGTTCTGTCGCCATCCTGGTTGTCGGCGTTGTCTTCACGGCCTTCAATCTTGTCGTTGGCCTTCTGGGATTTGCTTTGGTCCTCCTGCATCGACGGGGCGGCATCGCCCGTGTCGATGTAGAGCCCCTGGTTGATGCGCCGCTTGAAATCCACGGCACTGACGGTGTCGGCATAGGTGCGCCGGCTGGCCGTTCGAAAGTCGGCCGCCGCGAACGGAATATACATCTTGTCAACCGACCGGAATTCCATGCGCGGTCGCGCCAGCCGGTGGTCCCACCAGAGGTGGATGAATTGTGATCCGCCGAGCGGCACCTGCGTGAAAGTCGTTTCCAGGACTGACCGCGCCTCGCTGATCTGCGTGGTCAACTGATAGTTCATGTGCTCGGTCTTGCGCTTGGCCCGCTCGGTTTTCTCGTCCGTCACGACACCGACAATGTGGGGCTTGACCGGACCTGACGGCGGGAAAAGCTCCTTCATGATGCGGGCGTTATAGTCAACGCACGCCTCGGCCATCATGGGATGCACGACTTTCGACGCACCCTCGAAATCCGCGCCGCCTGGGGCGTCCTTGCCCATGCCGGTGCGTTTCAGCCCTTCCTCGTATTGCTTGTCGCGCAGCTCGCGCGCCTGCTTGTCGCGCTCGATCTTCTGTAACAGGTCCGTCACGATCCGGTTCTTGACTGCGTCGCTCAGCACCTCGGCGAGATTGGCGTAGAACGCCCGGTCAAGCGGCTCAGACTCGTCCCGATCGGTCGGAAGATCCACCCAGGAGCCGCCATGCTCGTCGGACGGCCCTAGATCAACAGCATCGGGGTCGGGCGCGACCTCGACGTATTCCTCCATGTCCACGCCCCCGGACGGAGCCGGGATCAGGTCGGCGCGGCGGTCAGGCGGAAGCTGCGAGCGCGACATGGCAATCCATCACGATGGAATGGGACACCACCAGCGAATTGCACCGGATCAGGGGCTTGACCGTATCACGAAGACATGGCCGCACGCCATCACGCGGCCCACCCTAGCCTTCGACCTTCTTTCCCGCATGATGCGGCCTGATCCGGTCAATCAGGTAGCGGCCCGGCGAGTCGGCCTTGAGCATGGCGTCGAGGTGCTCCTTGCCCGCCGTGGCGTAGCGATAGGCCGCGCCTGGAATGCCGCCCGCACCCTTAAACCGGATGAACAGCGCCTCGCCGTCATGCCCGACGGAATGGACGTTGCTGGACTGAACCGGCGTCATGACAGGCAGCGACATTGTTTACTCTCCGTAAGGATTGACGCGACGTTTGGATTCCAGCCTTTCAAACTCGCGTTCGGCTTCCTCAATCTTTTTCAGCCGCGCCTCCTCGTAGTCAATGGTCGCCTCGTCGGGCGTCGCTTCCAACATGCCCCGGTCACGCAGATACAGCAGCCCCGAGGTCAGGGCGTCGACCTGATCGTCGTGCTCCGTCGTCCCCGGGCCGGCATAGGCGCACACTTCTTCCAGAAACGGCTCGCACCAGTCGCGCGGCAGCCCGGCCCGGTCAGGCAACGCGCTTTCGGGCAAGAACAGCATTCCCTGCCGCACCAGCGGCGCCACGGCATGGGCGCGCTGCATCTTGCTCTGGTGGCCAGGATTGTACGGCCATGTCGGCACGCCGTACTTCACAAGGCTCTGGCGCATCGACATGCCGGACGATTTTTCTTCAATCAGGACAACGTCCGCACTGCGGCCAGGCTTCTTGCCCCACTTCGTCTTGTGCTGTTCACGCGCCTTGTCCAGCAGCTCGGGAAACCCCAGCCTGTCGGTCCAGCAATCGCACAAGATCGCCGCCATCCGCGACCTGATGCCGCGCTTGCGCCGCTCCCTTTCGTCGAACGCCTGCGTGACGTTGAACACGCCCAGCACCAGACTTGCCGTCGGATCAGTCGTCTGCTTCTTGACGTTAAAATTGTGCTCGGAGAACGCCGTGTCGTAGCTCTCAATGACGAAACTAAATTCCGGCAGCGGCCGATCGGCCGGCCATAGCTGCATCCATTGCCGGCGAAAAATCGTTCCCTGCTCGCCCTCGTCGAGATACGCCGCCTCGATCTCGCGCCTGCCTGCCTGGGTGCCGGCCAGCGACAGAAGCTGGTTGCGAAACGACACCGACAGGTTGGCGATGTTGTCGTACGAGCTGCGGACGACGACGTTGGTGCCGGGTCGCTTTTCGAGGCGTTTGAGGTAGGGCACAGGCCGCAGCGGCGGCGTCGTGCCCATCACCGCCCGCGCCGGCCGTCCGTCCGGGTGCGGCAGCCGCAGCCCCAGCAATGCGTTGTTCATGCTGTTTTCGAGGTTGCCGCTGGGTTGGTCCCACGCCGCGATCTCGTCGCAAATCATCGCGTGGCACTGCGGGCCGCGCAGTCTGTTTCCGTCCTCGGTGGCGGAAAATCCCCGGATCATACTGCCGTTGACCAGATGGATTTCGTTGGTGGTCTTGTTGTAGCCGGTATCAACCGAGCCGCCGGCAAAACACTCTGGCGGAATGACGTTGCAGAATCCCACCGGCCCCTCAAACAGCGTGCCGCGCACGTCAGCCTTGGTGGGCGCGATCGCATGGCCGATCAGGTTGGGCCACTCCCACATTTCCCACCACAGCCATTCGACTTGAGAAATAGTCTTGCCGAACCCGCGACCCGCCCGGAACAGAGTGATGAGCCAGTCAAGTTCCGACGACGGGATCTGCTTGCCGTGGCTCTTGTGCTTGACCCGGGCATCGACAAGCCATTTGCGGCGATGCGCAAACGCGGCGATCTCTGCCGCGCTGAGCATGTCATGGGTGTAGCTGTCCACGGCTTATTGGCGCGTGACTGGCACCACGCCGGCCACGACCAGCAGATGCGCGCGTCGAAGCTGATCCACCAGCGTGTCGTACATCCGTTCCAGCGCATACGTCTGGGCATGAAGCGCAGCCGGCAGGGTTTTATTGTATAGGTAGCGGCTTGCACAGCATCCCGGGGTCGCACACCATTCGATACGCTCGGCCACCTCGCCGGACGGCATGATCTGCGCCTCGCACAGCGCCTGCCAGTCGTGATCGCTACCCATCGTCACCCTCGCTCATCGTCGGCACGGCCCATTCCGCCCAGCGCCGCCACTCGGACGGCCACGCCCAATACACGATCCTCTTGCCAACATGCCGGAACGCGATCTCCCCGGAAGCGTCAACACCAACGACGACGCGCCCGGCCGTCAGCTTGTGCGGCTTTGGTGGTTTGGTGGGTGTCCACACCTGCCCGGCTGCCAGCGCCACATTGTTGTCATTTGGCATTTTCAACCGCGTCGCGCTTGTGCTGCTCCATCATGCGATCGACCGCCGCAGCGAGGTCAAGCCGCTCCTCGCGCGTCAGGCTGCGCGCCGCCAATCTGGCCAGCATCAGCACCAGC
>Ga0116226_10001624_pt1 | contig 19531 bp, 14 predicted proteins | sample S1TSphfallax_FD_89692 | JGI IMG/M metagenome (GOLD analysis project Ga0116226, IMG submission 89692) | Host-associated microbial communities from peat moss isolated from Minnesota, USA - S1T2_Fa - Sphagnum fallax MG | ecosystem: Host-associated > Plants > Peat moss > Unclassified | place: USA... | reverse complement strand
TTTCACTTCCAGATACGCAAAATACTGGCAAGCCGGCAGCACAAAGCGTTTCAGCAGCGCCGCCGCCCGCGCATTGTCGTTGGAGGCGTTATCGCCATCGCTCGCCTGCGCCGCATAAATATTCCACTGGTCGCGCGGGAACCTGGCCGTCACCACCCGCATCATTTCCTCAAACGCGGTCGAAACCACCGTTCCGCCGGTTTCGGTGCTCATAAAAAACGTCTCTTCGTCGACTTCTTTGGCCTGATGCGTATGCCGAATGAACACAATCTGCACATTTTTATACCGCCGCTGCAAAAACAGATACAGCAGCTTGTAGAAGCGCTTCGCCAGGTCCTTCATATGCTCGGTCATGGAGCCTGAAACGTCCATCAGGCAGAACATAACCGCGCTCGTCACTGGCTGCGGCACCAGCTCAAACCGGTTATACCGCACATCCACCGGGTCGATGAACGGGATTCTTTTGGACCGCCGGTGCAGCACCTCCAGCCGCGCCGTCAGCTCGCCGCGCAGCGCCACGGTTTCATCATCCAGCGCATCCCCCAGCGCCAGCAGCTCGGCCTCTTTCGCGTCAATATCCGCCGGCCGCGGCCGGTGCAGCGCGATTCTGCGCGCCAGCGAATTCCGCATCGTGCGCTTCAGGTTCAAATTGGAAATCGACCCGCTCACCGCATGCCCCGCCCGCACCGGCGTAAAACTGTCGGAGGACTTCATCTGCTTGCGCAGCATATCCGGCAGTTCCAGATCATCGAAAAATATGTCCAGAAACTCTTCCTGGCTCAGCGCGAACTGAAACGCATCCTCGCCCCCGCCATCCTCGCTCCCTTCGGAGCCGCCCCCGCCGCCCTGTTGTTCGGGCCGCTTCAGCCGGTCGCCTTCCTCGTAATGCTTATTCCCCGGCAGCACATGGTCGCGCTCCCCCATTTCGCCGGAATGCCGGATGCTCGGCTCCTTCAGACGGTCCGCCTTCACCCATACCTGGTTATCACTCCCGGTGTCGGAAACCGAGCGCTCGCCCGTAGCCTTGCGCACCGCCTCGGTCAGTTCCTGCTTCGCGCGCCGGATGAACCGCCGCCGGTTGGAGAGGCTTTTGCCCTTCGGGTTCAGCCGGCGATCGACAATATTCATATTTTAACCCCAGCTAGCCCGCCTGCTTGACGCGCATATACCACTCCACAAGCCGGCGAACCTGCCTCTCAGTGTACCCGCGCGCAATCATCCGGTCCAAGAACTCAGTATGTTTACGCTCCGTCTCCACCTCTTTCTTCGAGCCAAAGCTGATCACCGGCAGCAGATCCTCCACTTGGGAGAACATCCGCCGTTCGATAACTTCGCGTATTTTCTCATACGATGTCCAGGACGGATTTCTCCCATCGCGCGTCGCCCGTGCCCGCAGCGCAAATTTCACCACCTCGTTGCGGAAATCCTTCGGGTTGGCGATCCCCGCTGGCTTCTCGATCTTGGTCAATTCCTGGTTCAGCTGCTCCCGGTCCAGCAGCTGCCCCGTATCGGGGTCCTTGAAGTCGAGGTTTTCGATCCACGCATCCGCGTAATCCAGATACCGGTCAAACATGTTCTGGCCGTAGTCGGTATAGGATTCCAGATATGCCTTCTGAATCTCATTGCCGATAAATTCGGCATATCTTGGCGCGAGAGTGCCCTTTATGAAATCCAGGTATTGTTTCTCCAGCTCCTCGCCGAACTGCTCGCGCTTGATGGACTGCTCCAGCACGTACATCAGATGCACCGGGTCCGCGCCCACTTCCCGTGTGTCATAGTTGAAGGTGGCGGACAAAACCTTGAACGCGAACCGCGTCGAAATCCCGTCCATCCCCTCATCCACGCCGGCCGCGTCCCGGTATTCCTGCATGGATTTCGCGTTCGGCTCGGTCTCCTTCAAATTCTCCCCATCATAAACCCGCATCTTCGAGAAGAGATTGGAATTCGAATGCGCCCTTAAGCGTGAGAGCACCGAAAACCGCGCCAGCATCTCCAGCGTCGCCGCCGCGCACGGCGCATTCGCCAGCTCGCTGGTCCGGATCAGCTTCTCGTAAATCTTCTGCTCCTCGGTCACCCGCAGGCAGTACGGCACTTTGACCACGCATATCCGGTCAATAAACGCCTCATTATTCTTATTGTGCTTGAACGCCTGCCACTCCGCCTCGTTCGAATGCGCCAGAATGATGCCCTGAAACGGAATCGCCCCGATATTCTCCGTCCCGACGTAATTGCTCTCCTGCGTCGCCGTCAGCAGCGGATGCAAAATCTTGATCGGCGCCTTGAACATTTCCACGAACTCGAGCAGCCCCTGCGTCGCCCGGTTCAGCCCGCCGGAATAGCTATACGCATCGGTATCATTCTGCGGAAAATTTTCCAGCATCCGAATGTCCACTTTACCCACCAGGCTGGAGATATCCTGGTTGTTCTCATCCCCTGGCTCGGTCTTCGTCACGCCGATCTGCCGCAGCCGCGAGGGATGCAGTTTGACAACCGTGAACTTGGAAATATCCCCGCCAAACTCATCCAGCCGCTTCACCGCCCATGGGCTCATCAGCCCGGTCAGCCGCCGCCGCGGGATGCCAAAATGTTGCTCTAGCTCCGGCCCCATCACCTCCGGGTTGAAAATCCCCAACGGACTCTCAAAAATCGGGCTCAGCTGATCCCCCGCCTTCAGCACATAAATCGGCATCTTTTCCATCAGCAGCTTCAGCCGCTCGGAGATTGACGACTTGCCACCACCAACCGGCCCCAGCAGGTAAAGAATCTGCCGCCGCTCCTCCAGCCCCTGCGCCGCATACCGGAAGAAATTCACGATCCGCTCGATCGTGTCCTCCATTCCGAAAAATTCCGCGAACGCCGGATAGATCTTGACCGTGCGGTTCATGAAAATCCGCCCCAGCCGCGGGTCCTTCGAGGTGTCGATCACCTCCGGCTCCCCAATCGCCGCCACCAGACGCTCCGCCGCCGTCGCAAACGCCATCGGGTCCTTACGGCACAATTCCAGGTAGTCGAGCAGCGACATCTCCTGCTGCCGCTGCGCCTCATAGGTCTGCTGGGAACGAGAAAAAAGCTGGTCGATCATACCCATTCGCAAACTCCTAAAGTCACCGAAACTCAGAAAGCAATCATCGAATCCGTTCTCATTTTGTCATCACGGTCTCAATTTGCTGACAGCCCCACCTTCGCCGCGCAGCCACCCATGTACCGGACTAGCAAATATAGTGCCGAGTTTTTCGGTCACCAGCTTCTTTTCCCCGCGCCACTCGAAATCGTGACCTCCAGAACCGTTATTCGGCCCCATCCGCGGTGACAGCATTCAAGTGACTCGCCGTGTCCCGATAACTTAAGCAAAACACTTTCGAGTCGCCGTACAAAAAATCCAACCCAAGATTCAGAACTTCGTTTCACCCGAAAAAACCGCAAACCCTACTTTAGCCCGCATGTGGTTAACAAACTATTAAATTCTGCAAGTTCGCCCGTCCGCTGGTGAGAGTCTAATCCCACACGCCACCCGGCCAACCCAGGAGAGCCCCAATTTTTGTCAACAAAAAGGCGCCATGTACCTAAGGAATCGCGTGAAAAGTTCAGTCGAAAGTAAGGAGCGCTTTTTTGAAAAAAAGCGCGCAAAAAACTTTTGCTAGCTGGGGGCGCTTGGACGGGGATTGCCTTTAATCGCCCCCGACGGGAGGCGATTAAAGGCAATCCCCGTCCAAGCGCCCCCAGCTAGCAAAAAATTTTTTAAAAAAGAACGTCTTCCTTACTTTCTTTCTCTTCCCCCTCGCGCGCCAGCTCCCGCAGCCGCTCCACAAACCATCGCCCCGCTGGCCCAGGCGGCGCCTCCGCCCGGTAGGTCGCGTACATCGGCATCACTCCGCCCTCCCGCGGCACGTCCTGCAGCGCCAGAGCCTTCAGCCGCCCTTCCGCCAGGTCACGCGCCACCAGAGCATACGGCATCCCGCCCCAGCCCAGCCCGGCCAACAAAAACGCGTGCTTCGCCCCCAGATCCGCCAGCCGCCAGGTCCGCGGCGACACCACCGCAAACTCCCGCCCCGCCGAAAGCTCCGAGCGATCGGTCAGCACCATCTGCACATGCGCCTGCAGCGCCGCCGCCGGGATCTCGCCCGCCACCTGGCCCAGCGGATGCGACGGCGCCGCCACAAAAACCATCCGCACGCCCAGCAACCTCTCCCGGGCCAGCGCCGGCACCTCCAGCACCAGCGACCCCATCACCCCCAGCCCCGCCCGCCCATCCAGCACCGTCTGCGCCACCCCGCCCAGCGCCTCCACGAACAGCCGCAACGGCGTCGCCGGAAACGCCTGCCCAAAACTCGCCGCAGCACAGGTCAGAATCGGCATCGGAAACATCACGTCAATCGCCACCGCCAGCTCCGGCTCCAGCCCCCCAGCCATCCCGCGCGCCCGCGCCTTCATCGCGTCCACCCCCGCCACCACCACCCGCGCATCCGCCAGCAAGAGTTTCCCCGCCTCCGTCAGCCGCGGATACCGCCCCTCCCGCTCAAATAATTTCACCCCCAGCCGCCCTTCCAATCCGGCCACCGCCTGGCTCACCACCGACTGCGCCCGCCGCAGCCGCCGGCCCGCCGCTGAAAAATTCCCCAGCTCCGCCGCCGCGATGAAAATTTTCAACTGCTCAACCGACAAATCCTCCGGCATCCGACCTCCTAACCATCGTGGTTTCAGATGGTATCCATCTTAAACCATAGACTTTTCCATGGGGGCAAGCGTCGCTAAATGGTCCCCGTCCGCGCATCTTGCGCCTTTCCCGAACGGAGCCTCCGCATGAACATCCTGCACGTCGATTCCAGCATTCTGGGCGAAAACTCGGTCTCCCGCGGCCTGACCGCCGCCATCGTCGCGCGCCAAAAAACCCTTCACCCCGGCGCCACCGTCACCTATCGCGACCTCGCCGACGCGCCGGCCGCGCATCTCTCCCCCGCCCACATCGCCGCCTGGTTCGGCGCCACCCCGTCCGACCCCGCCGTCATCGCCGACCTCGCCACCGGCCAGGCCATCCTCGACGAACTCTTCGCCGCCGACATCATCGTCATCGGCGCCCCGATGTACAATTTCACCCTCCCGACCCAGCTCAAGGCCTGGATCGACCGCATCCTCATCACCGGCAAAACCTTCAAATACAACGAGCAAGGCATGCCCGTCGGCCTGGTCCCCGCCGGCAAAAAAGTCTTCATCGCTTCCAGCCGCGGCGGCATGTACGCCGAAGGTGCCCCTACCTCCTTCCTTGACCACCAGGAAACCCTCATCAAAGCCGCCCTCACCTTCATCGGCCTGACCGACATCACCTTCATTCGCGCCGAAGGCCTCGCCATCCCCGGCCAAAAAGAGCCATCCGTCGCGGCCGCCAAAACCCAGATTGAAAGCCTTGCAGCGTAAAGCGAAGAAAGCAGCGCTTTTAAGAAAAGCGCGCAAAAATTTCTATTAACCGCGGGCGTCGGCTCCGGGAGTGCCTTTAATTGCCGCCTTCGGTGGCGATTAAAGGCTCTCCCGTCCACAACGCCCGCATTTAAACAAAAGTTTTTTACTTCTTTTTTTCAAAAAAGAAGCGCTTCCTTTGCTGGCCTTTGTCCAGAAATAGGGACATTGGTAAACAAGCCATTAACTCCCATCCGGCGGAGCACCAGATGGCAATCTCGTTACATACCGCAATTTTGCGTTACATTTTGAACAAATCCAGTGCTTGCCTTCGCACCTGCAACAAGCGCATGAAGCTCGTCGATCGTCAGTCAAAAACAAATTTTGCTAGCCACGTCACCCGGCGCCAATCGGCAGGACTTGCTAAACCGCGCGCTAATCGAGGGTGTTTATCTATGCCAAAGACCATTTCCGGACAAGCGTTTCACATTGTTTCCTGCAAGACCTGCGAGAACAAACTCTCATTCCAGTACAACGCCAAGCCTTTCGCGAGCCAACATGAGCTGAGCCTGACCTGCACGTCGTGCGGCCATAGCGCCTCGTACCCCTTAGCCCAGACCAGCCAGTCCCAAGCCGAGTACGCCATCTAACCAACACCGAGCAGTCTCGCTCACTCGTCATTGCGATCGAAGCGAAGCAACCCAGGAGTCACGCCCACCTCTCTCTGCGTGACTCCGGAAAGCCCAAGTCGAAAAGCAAGGACTTCTTTTCAAAAAAAGTGCGGCTACCTTTACTTGCTCTACCCTTCCCCCTGCGGCCGCTCAAACGCATCCTTGCCATCAAACCGCTGCAGCTTCTCGATATGCATCCAGGCAAACTTCGCCCCGATCCGCTGCACCAGATAACTGATTTCAGGCTGCCCATTGGCGCTGATCCCATCCAGCTTGATCGGATGTTTCAGCAAAAACCGGCAATCAAAATGGTCCACCAGGAACGTCTGCCCCCCGGTCGGCGGATAAACCTGCACCCCGCGGTTTGACACGCCCGACAGCCGGAACGGCGTATCCTCCGCAATCGCCTCCAGCGCCTCTCCCAGCGGTTTCGCCGCCATATCCGTCTCCAGAAACACGTCGATCCCCACCAGCTCCCGCGTCCCCGGCTCGGTATGCGCCGTCAGCTCCGGCCACGCCGTCAGCTCAATCTTCTGATAATTGCGCGACGGCAAATTCGACGTCCGCCCCAAATTCGCGATCAACTGCTCCGTAAACGCCGCCGTCCCCACCCCGTGCCCGCGCGGCGAAAGATCGCCGGTTAGGTTCTTCCCCTCCGCCAGCGTAATAAACAACGCCTGCTCAATCTTCTCCGCCACCTCGAACGCGCTAATATGCCGCAGCATCATGACCGCGGCCGACAGCAACGCCGTCGGATTCGCCAGCCCCTTGCCGGCAATCTGCGGCGCCGAACCATGCACCGCCTCAAACATCGCCACATGGTCCCCAAGATTGGAAGACGGCGCGATCCCCAGCCCCCCCACCAGCCCCGCCGCCTCGTCCGAAATAATATCGCCGTTCATATTCGAGGTCACAATCACATCAAACTGCTCAGGCGCGATGACCAGCTGATGCGCGCAGTTATCGATAATAATATGGTCCTGCGAAAACTCGGGAAACTCCGGCCCCACCTTCTCAAACACCCGCTTCATCATGCCCTCGGTGAGCTTCATGATGTTCGCCTTGGTGGCGCACGTCACTTTCTTCCGCTCCTCAGCCTTCGCCACCGCGAAAGCCGCCCGAATAATCCGCTCACACCCCGGCGCCGTCATCAGCTTCAAACACTGCGCCACCGAGGTCGTCTGCATATGCTCAATCCCCGCATACACATCCTCCACGTTCTCCCGCACGATCACCATATCGATCCCGCGCCCGGTAAACGGCGTCGTCACCCCCGGCAGCTCCCTTACCGGCCGAATATTCGCATAAAGCTCAAAATGCTTCCGCAGCGTCACATTCGCCGACTTGCCCCCAAACCCCACCGGCGTCTCCAGCGGCGATTTCAGCGCCAGCCCGTTTTTGGCAATCGAATCCATCGCCTCCCGCGTCACCCCCGTCATCAGCCCCTTTTTAAAGACTTCCGCCCCCGCCTCCGCCATCTCCCACTCCACCGGCGCCCCCGCCGCCGCCAGAATCTCCATAGTCGCCTTCATAACCTCCGGCCCAATCCCATCCCCCGGCAGCGCGGTAACTGTGGTCTTCGTGGTGGTCGAGGCGGTAGCGTCCATGATTTTACTCCCCAAAACTGCCTGATTTCGCAACTATAAGCCGGACTCTCTGATCGCGCTACCGCACCGCAGCAAGCCAAGGCGATGGCACGTGCTGTCGGTATGCCGGCGCAGCCCGGCATCCACGACTTATCTCCACCAAAGTCACCAACCGCTTAATGCGCCGCCCCCCAATGCCCCCCCATCCCCGTCTCCACAATCAGCGGCACCGAAATCTCAACCGCACCCTCCATCACCGCCTTAGCCACCCCCGCCAGCGCCTCCGCCTCCGCCTCCGGTGCCTCAAATAACAATTCATCATGCACCTGCAGCAGCAACTTTGCCCTTAGCCCCGCCGCCTTCATAGCCACCGGCAATTTCACCATCGCCCGCTTGATAATATCCGCCGCCCCGCCTTGCAGCGGCGCGTTAATCGCCTGCCGCTCCGCATAGGCCCGCAACTGCGGCATCTTGTCCTTGATCCGCGGCACCCAGCACCGCCGCCCAAACGGAGTCAGCACATACCCCAGCGTCCGCGCCTGCTCCTTCGCCGTCTCCATATACGCCCGTATCTCCGGATACCTCTTAAAATACGCATCAATATAAACCTTAGCCTCCCCCCCCGGAATCCCCAACTGCCGCGCCAACCCAAACGCCGAAATCCCATAAATAATCCCAAAGTTAATCGCCTTCGCCCGCCGCCTGGTCGCCGAATCCATCCCCGCCATCGGCACCCCAAACACCTCCGAGGCGGTCCGCGCGTGAATATCCTCCCCCGCCGCGAAACTCTCCTTAAGCGCCGGAATATCCGCCACATGCGCCAATAACCTCAGCTCAATCTGCGAATAATCCGCCGAAACCAGCCGGCACCCCGGCGCCGCCACAAAAGCCTTGCGTATCCTCGCCCCCTCCGTCGTCCGTATCGGAATATTCTGCAAATTCGGATCGGTCGAAGAAATCCGCCCGGTCGTCGTCGCCGCCATCTGAAAACTCGTATGCACCCGCCCATCCGCCCCAATCTGCCCAATCAGCGCATCGGCATAAGTCGACTTCAGCTTCGCCAGCTGCCGCCAATCCGTCACCCTCTGCGCAATCTCAAACCCCTGCTCCGCCAGCCCCTCCAGCACCGAAACATCCGTCCCCCACGCCCCCGTGAGCTTACTCTTCTTCCCCCCCGGCAGCTTCAAAACCTCAAAAAATATCTCCCCCATCTGTTTCGGACTACCAACATTAAACTCCTGCCCCGCCAGCCGATGAATATCCTTCTCAATCTCCCCCATCCGCTCGCCAAACTCCACCGACATGGCCGAAAGATCATCCCGGTCCACCATCACCCCCGACAATTCCATATCCGCCAGCACCGGAATTAGTTTCTTTTCCGTTAACTCATAAAGCGCCAGCGACTGGTTCCCCCTCAGCAACGGCTTCAACACCCCCCACAGCCGCAAAATCACATCCGCCGCCTCGCCGGCAAACCCCGCCGCCTTCTCCACCGCCACATCCGCAAACGCCAGCCGATTCCGTCCCGATCCCGAAACATCATCATATTTCTTAACATCGTGCATCAAATAAACCGAACTTAAAGTCGCCAGATCATGCGCATGGTTCCCCCCGAACTGCGAAGACGACATCAACATCACATCATCCACCGGCCCCACAAACCCCACGCCCGCGCGAATCAAAACCTCCAGCCCATACTTCGCATCATGAAAAATTTTGAGCGTCCCCGCATCCTCAAAAAACGCCCGCAGCCCCTCCAAAACCTCCGCAACCGAAAGCTGCTTAGCATCCTCCAGCCCCAAATTATGCCGCAGCGGCACATAAACCGCTTGCCCCGCCCCCAACCCCAACGACAAACCCACCAAATTCCCATGCAACGAATGCCGATCATCCGTCTGCACATCCACCGCGCCCCGCCCCGCCATCCGCGCCTTCTCAACAAACGCCGAAAGACCCTCCAGCGTCGAAACCACCTTGTACCCCTCAAACCCCACCGCCTCAGCCACCGGCGCCGCGCCCTCCGCCGGCTTCTCCGTCAGCCCCAGCCGATGCTTAATACTTTTGAAATTCTGCGCATCCAGAAACGCCTCCAGCACGCCCGCATCCCATGGTTTCAGCAAAAACCCTTCCACCGGCTCCGGCAGCGGCGCATCATCCCGCAGTTCCACCAGTTTCCGGGAAATCCGCGCCGCCTCGGCATGCTCAATCAGCATATCCCGCCGCTTCGAAGGCTTCATCATTGGTGCCGCCGCCAACACCGCCTCCACATCCCCATATTCCTTAATCAGCTCCGCCGCCCCCTTCGGCCCAATCCCCTTCACCCCCGGCACATTATCCACAGAATCCCCAATCAGCGCCTGCACCTCCACCACCTTCTCCGGCCCCACCCCAAATTTCGCCTCCACCTCCGCCACCCCGATCGGCACATTCTTCATCGGGTCCAGCATCGTCACCCCCGGTCGGATCAGCTGCATCAGATCCTTATCCGACGACACAATCACCGCCTCCCCGCCATCCTCGACCACGCGCTTCGCATAAGCCGCGATCAGATCATCCGCCTCCCAATCCTCCAGCTCCACGCTCGGCAGCCCAAACGCCCTCGTCGCCTCCCGGATCAGCGCAAACTGCGGCACCAGCTCCGGTGGCGGCTCCGGCCGATGCGCCTTGTAAGCATCATACATCCGGTTCCGAAACGTCTGGCTTCCCGCATCAAAAATCACCGCCAGATGCGTCCCCGTATGCTCCTTCATCAGCCGGGAGATCATATTGCAGAACCCAAACACGGCATTCACCGGCGTGCCATCCGGCCGGGTCATTGGAGGAATCGCGTGAAACGCCCGGAAAATATACCCAGACCCATCCACCAGCACCAGCCGCGGAGCCGCCGGCAGGGTAGGGGCCTCCACCGCGCTCAATGCCCGCCATCCCCCACGCCCGCCGCCAGCACAAATTTCCGCGAACAATACGGGCAAACCACCTCATGCCCCAGTATTTTCAGATACACCTTCGGGTGCCCATAAGCCCCATCCCCCCCATCGCACGCCACCTCCCGGCTCTTCGCAACAATCGTCTCGTCAGGGCTTGCCGCCGCGGCACCTTCCGGCATTGTGAAATCCTCTCTGCTAGGGTCGCCGGATGATAGCCCCAATTAAACCGCCCACAAAGCTGCCCCTGCCGACCCCCCGGCGCTGCCAAATCCGCGCGAAGCGAACCAAAAGTTTTTTGTTTCTTTTTTTCAAAAAAGAAGTCCTTGTTTGCCTTCTCCTATCCGCCTGCGCCTCCCCCCCCTTCGGCATCCCCCAGCCCTATCCCGGCCACCCCATCATCACCTCCGGCTATTTCCATCTCCCGGACGGCGCCACGCTCCCCTACCGCCTCTACGCCCCGCCCGGCCCGCCCAAAGCCGTGGTGCTCGCGCTGCACGGCGTCGAGGATAGCCGCGACGCCTGGGAAATCCTCTCCCAAACCCTGGTTCCCGCCGGCATCGCCATCTACGCGCCGGACCAGTCCAGTTTCGGCGCCACAAAAAACCGCGGCCACTGGCCCGGCACGCCCACGATGGTGAACGAGGCCCGCGACATGGCGCGCCAGCTCCGCGAAAAATACCCGCACACCAAACTCGTCCTCATGGGCCAATCCATGGGCGGCGCCATCCTCATCATCCTCGGCGCGTCCCCCAACGCGCCGCCGGTGGATTCCTATGTCATTCTCGCCCCGGCGGTGTGGGGCGGCGCCGCGCTCAACCCTCTCTACCGCATGTTGTCGGACCTCGCCGCCGCCACCATCCCCGGCCACCGAATCACCCCCAAAACGCAGCTCTCCTTCCACATCAAGGCCAGCGACAACCTGCCGGCCCTCTACGCCCTTGGTGAGGACCCGCTCACCATCCACGCCCCGCGCGTCGACCAGGTCAACGGCCTGGTCCACCTCATGGGAACCGCGCAGGCCGCCTGCGCCCATTTCTCCCAGCCCGCCCTCATCCTCTACGGCGGCAACGACCAACTGGTCCCTCCCGAAGCCATGAAATCCTGCTGGCGCGCCATCCCCCCCACCGCCCCCGTCACCCTTGCCTTCTACCCGCCAGACTATCACCTGCTGGAGCGCGACCTCGAACGCGCCACCCCCAACGCCGACATCGAAGCCTACATCCTGGGCAAATCCCTCCCTTCCGCCGCCCCCAGCCAGGCCACGGCGTTCCTCGCCAACTAGCCTGCCGCGCCTCACCGGCCCCTCACCAGCAACTTGCAATACAACCTTGGCTTGCCAAGCCGGACCATTAATACGACCTTCACCCCACCCCTCTACCCTCGCCGCACCCTTCGACAACGCCGAAGGCGGACCGTGACAACCCATTCCGGCCTTTCACCCTGATCAGCGAGACTCATCCATGACCGAAAGCTCCCTCTTCGCCGCCATCACCCCAGCCAGCATAAACCCCCACGTCATCATGTTCCTTCGTCCCGATCAGGCCGCCGCGACCAACCTGGCGGACTCCATCACCCGACAGATGGTGCACGACATCTACGAATCTCTCCCCGCCGGCGCGGTGTCCGAATCGGACGTGGACAAGCTCTTCGCCCATATCAAAACCTACCTTCTCACCGGCCAGGGCCTGTCCACCAGCTTCGGCGCGCTCGCCGGTCTTATCACCGCCAGCACCGCCCCCCCATCCTCCGCCGCCGCCGGCAAGCAGCTCGCGGACCTCATCACCGGCAGCATGGTCAAGGACATCATCGTCCTCGTCGCCCCCACCATTTCCGCCGACCAGGTCAAATCCTCAATCGACCTCCTGAAAACCGACCTCAGATCCGGCCTCGGCTTCGAACCCTGGCTCCAATCCATGGCCTCCACCTTCGGCGGCCTCATCCCCTCCACCGCCCACCAAGCCTGAACCCCGCTGGCCGTCGGGTGGGTTGCGCCGTTCCGCAACCCACCATTCGTTCCCCCACCCGCTCCCCAAAAACCGTCCAATCTTACTGACCGAACCGTTCACCCTTAACACCTAAACCGTTCGGTCATTAACATTTACACCGCCTTGCCCTTCCACTTCGCCAGCCCCGCCAGCGGCTTCGCCTCCTCCTCCAAAACCTCAGCCGACAGCGCCGCGCCCGGCCTGCGGGGATACGGGTCCAGCGCCAGCGCCAACTGCTCCGCCAGCGCCGCGCCCAGATCGATCACCTCGCCGGCATAAAAAATCTCGTCCGGCCCCTCCAGCGTGTCAGGGTCCAACTCAATCTCTACCCCCTCCTTCACCGCCCTGGCCGGTACAAACCGCAGCATTGCCTCCTCCCGGACCTCCGCCTCGAATTCCTCCAGCGTCACAACGCAAACCTGTTTCACCCGCGCGCTCAGCCGCAGCTTCGCCCCAAAAACACCGCCCGGTTCCGGCGTCAGCGCAAAATCCCCCGCCAGCCGCAGCACCGCCGGAATCCCAAACGCTTTCGCGAGCGCCTCACGCTCCCCCGCATCGGCCTCAATCCGCCGCTCCACCACCCCCACCGCCGAAACCCGCATCTTCCTGCTGAAAATCGCGCCCAAATCTCCGTCCAACTCCACCTCCAAGCCATAATAAGACTTTAACGATCCGCAGATTACGCAGATTGAAGCAAAGTAGTCAGGTAAACCCACAAGGGACCCAGTCATGCCCGATCCCTCCGCACCAATCCTTCTCATCTGCGTTAATCTGCGTCATCTGCGGATAAAAATCTTCCTGAAATCCCCAACTCCCCGCAATAACCCCGGTATCACCGCCAATTGACACGCCGCCCCATCCCATGACACGCCACCGCCACACCAGCCCGAGGATATAAGAGTGTCCAAACCCCGTATCCGCCCCGTGCGCCCCGCGCTCGCCCTCATGGCCCTCACCGCCCTCTCCGGCTGCGCCATCTTCGGAGACGCTCCGCACTACCGCGGCATCGCCGTCTCCCCGCACGACCTCGCCGAACTCACCCCCGGCATCTCCAGCCAGGCAGACGCCCAGGCTCTCCTCGGCCCGCCCACCTTCCAGGAAATGTTCCAGGACAATAACTGGGTCTACGTCTCCCAGATCACCAAGATGCGCATCGGCCAGACCGAGGGCGTCAAGCAGCAGCACGTCGTTGTCCTCTCCTTCGACCCCAACGGCGTGCTCCAAAAAATCAGCCAGAAAGACCTGTCGGACGCCGACCAGGTCGCGATGGACAAGCAGCAGACCCCCGTTCCCGGCGGCAAGGCCAGCTTCATCCAGCAGCTCGTTGGAGGCGTAGGGAGCTACAACCCGCTCGGCGCGTCCGGCCTTGGTGGCGGCGGCAACACCGGCGGCGCCGGCGGCCTTGGTGGCGGAGGGCTGTAGCCGCTTCTCGTCATTACGAGCGAAGCGAAGCAATCCATCTTTTCCACAGCAACGGCGCCAAAGCTGAATCGACAACGAGGATGGCAGCATAACATGTTCTTTTTTAAAAAAAAGAACCAAAAAACCTCTGATCCACCCGGCGCGGCTTTAAGCCGCCGAGCCCTCCTCACCAGCCTCGCCCTCCTCCCCACCGCCGCCGGCGCCCAGTCGGCCCTCGGCACCTCGTCCGTACCCACCTCCACCCCCGCAGCGCCCCCACCCAACCCCCAGAAACCCTATGGCGGCGACACCGTCTCCCCCCTCTACCGCCGCGCCGTCATAACCCGGTGGGGCGACGCCGTCCTGCCCGAAGCCCCGCCCTTCGAACCCTTCCGCCTCACCCCCGAACAGGCCGCGCAACAATTCCCCTACGACGCCATCCTCGCCGGCCTCATCACCCCACCCCCAGCGCAAGACGGCATCCCCCGCCTCGTCGCCATCTTCGCCAGCCCCTACCCAAACCCCGCGATGCTCTACCCCTCCGGCCAGGACAACGCGCAAATCTCCGGCAAACTACAGGGCGCCACCATCCTCAACCTGCAATACCAGAACGGCGCCTGGCTATTCGCCGCCGGCGGCTACCAAAACCGCCGCCTCACCGACGGCACGCTCTGCCAAATTTCCGGTCCACTTCAAAACGCCCTCGGCGGCGCCGTTCAGGGCCTGCTCGGCCCCAACGCCGCCTGCGTCACCCCCTGGGCCACCGCCCTGCTCGCCGAGGGCGATCCCAACATCCTCCTCAGCCGCCTCGCCGCCACGCCCTATGGTTTTTCCAACCCCGCCAACGGCGCCAAATTCGGTTGGATCGCCGAACTCAACCCCCTCGACCCAGGCGCCTTCCCCATCAAGCGCACGTCCCTGGGCCGTTTCCCCCGCGCCGGCCTCCTCGCCACCACCACCGCCGAAGGCCGCCCCGTCATCTTCATGTCCCACGACGCCCCCGCCGGCTGTTTGTTCCGCTTCATCGCCGCCACCAGCGCCACCGACGGCACCGCACTCGATACCGGCACCCTATCGGCCGCCCAAATCACGGACCAAAAAATCACCTGGCTCGACCTGCCCCAAAACACCGGCACCTACGCCGGCACCCTCGCCGCCGCCCAAACCGCCGGCGCCTCGCCCTTCGACTCCCCCGCCGGCCTCGCCCTCGCCCCGGACGGCACACTCTACCTCGCCTGCCGCGGCAACCCCGCCCGCACCGTGCCAAACGCCCTCAACCCGCGGGCCAACAACGACGATGGCCACATCATCGGCTTCACCATGGACAATAACGGCCTCACCTCCAAAACCTTCACCGGCCACATTGTCCTCGCCGCCGGCAACCCCGCCACCACCCAGGGCACGCAATACACCCCAGGCTCGACCGCCTGGCTTCGTAAACCAACCACCCTGAACATCGATCCGGAAGGCCAACTCTGGGTCGGCACCAACCAGAACGGCGCCATAACCGCCACCGCCGACGGCCTCTTCACCCTGCAAACCGCCGGCCCCAGCAAATACCTGCTCAACACCGCCTATCTCGCCCCCACTGGCGCCGCCATCGGCGCCGCCGCGTTCGACGCCGCCACCAAATCCATCTTCTCGGTCGTCCGCCACCCCGGCGCCACCCCCTCCGCCACCTTCGCCGCCCCCGCCACGCGCTGGCCCACCATGCAGCCCACCATGCCCCCCCAAACCACTTTTATTGTCCTTACCAATACCTAAATATCCTGTAATGTATCGGGAGAGGCTCCTAAGCTGCGCTTAACCTTTATGGTCGACTATCCGCCCGCAATGGCATTCATCGGAAAACTCGGCCGGTCCGCAGACGCGGCCGGGAGCCAATTCGCGCCACCTGAACTCGAACAGGTGGTCGAAGACCTCCTGCGCGCCCGCATCTCCCGGCTCAAACTGCCGCCGAATATCAAACCCCTCTTCCAAAGCCGCATGCGCACCAACATGCGCAAAACCACCTCCGCCTGGTGCGTCTGGGTCGGCCTCCTCATCCTCGTCAACACCATGTTCGACCCGTTTATGGTCCCGCGCCCCATCCTCTCCCTCATCATCACCTTCCGCCTCACCCTCTCCGCCTGCCTGCTCGCCGCCAGCTATCTCGTCAGCCGCGAAATCCAGCCCCGCTACACGCCGATCTATCTCGGCCTACCCTGCGTCCTGGCCGTCCTCTTCGCCGGCATTGGTGGCCTCGCCGCGCACAATACCGGGGTCCTCACCAGCTATCTCAACAACGCTATGATCGTCGGTTGCACCGCCATCATGTTCGCCGGGATCGAGCTGACCTTCTGCCTCGGCATCTGCGCCACCTGCCTGCCGCTCTTCGCCCTCTTCCTCGGCATTTCCCCCCTGCCGGTCGCTGAGCGTCTGCAGATCATGTTCTTCGACGTCACCGCCTTCCTCGCCATCACTTATGGCCGGCACGTCCAAAACCTCATCCTCTCGCGCCTCTTCCTGCTCAACATGCGCGACGAAGTCCGCGACTCCGCCGCCCGCGCCCGCAACGCCCTGCTCTCCTCCATCGCTTACACAGACCCGCTCACCGAAATCTCCAACCGCCGCTTCTTCGACGAAATTTGCGCCACGATCACCGAAAACACCGCCAACCTCCTGCCCCTCTCCATCTGCATGATCGACATCGATCACTTCAAAAACCTCAACGACACGCTCGGCCACCTCCAGGGCGACCGGTGCCTAAAACTCGTCGCCGCCACCATCCGCAACAATCTGCGCAGCCCGTCGGACATCGCCGCCCGCTTCGGCGGCGAGGAATTCGTCGTCCTGTTCCAGAACACCGACCTGAACGCCGCCTACGAAGTCGCCGAACGCATCCGCGGCGCCATCATGGACCTCGAACACCCCAACCCCGGCGCCCCCGCCGGCATCGTCACTGTCAGCATCGGCGTCGCCGACCTGCAAAACCCCCCGATCGCCATCCAAACCCTCATCGCCAACGCCGACGAGGCCCTCTACCGCGCCAAACTAACCGGCCGTAACCGGATCAGCACCTAACCACCCCACATCCTTGCGAGCGAACACGCCGTCACCGCGAGCCCTCACTCGTCATTGCGAGCGAAGCGAAGCAACCCAGGAGTCACCCCACCGGCCTCTCCGCGCGCCGCCGAAAGCCAAAAACAAACCCAACCACAAACAGCACCAAAAACGCCAAAACCAAAACAACGCCGTAACCAACAATGACTCCACAAAGTCCCAAAACACCATCACCAGACGTCCCAGACACAGAATCCGCCTGCTGGTTCCACAAAAATTCCAACCCGCAAATCAACGGCGCAAACGCCCAAAAAACCAAACCCCTCTGAACCGCCGCCCACACAACCTGCCCCATGAATCAACCGACCCCCACCATCAGCCCCGCCAGCCTCTCCCGCGCCGCCTCCCCCAACGGCGACGACCGCCGCGTCGAAGCATCCACCTGCACCACCACACTCTCCGCCACCGCCGCCAGCGTCTCCCCTTGAAACAGCGCCTGCACAAATGTCACCGAAGAATTCCCCACCTTCTTCACCCCCGTCCCAATATCCACCCGCCCCGGCCAAAACAATTCCGCCCGATAATCAATCTCAATCCGCGCGATCACAAACGAAAACCCCTTCATCACCAGCGGCGCCTCCCCCTCATGAAACACCCCCACCCGTCCGGTCTCAAACAACGTCGCGAACACGGCATTATTCACATGCCCCTGCCGATCAGTATCCCCATACCTCAATTTATCAAAATTCCGCGCCGGAAAATTCAATAACTTCAAAACCCAACCCTCCAAACTTCGTAGGATGGGTGAGCGAAGCGCGACCCATCACCTTACCAGCAACAAGCAAGAACTTCTTTTTTTGCAAAAAAAGAAGCAAAAAAACTCTTACTCCTCCCCGGCCTTTGAGCGGCCATACTGTGGCCCCTCAACCGCCGGGGATAATGAAAAGTTTTTGCGCGCTTTTTTCAAAAAGCGCTTCTTACTTTCTTCCTCGCGCCGCCCCCGGCAACATTTTCCCCGGATTAAACACCCCCTCCGCATCAAGCGCCCGCTTCACAGCCCGCATCATATCCAATTCCAAGTCCTGCTTATGCGCCGCCATGCCCGGAATGCGCACCTGGCCGATCCCGTGCTCCGCCGAAAAACTCCCGCCTTGCGCCACAGCAATGCCTTCCACCGCCGCCGTCAGCCCCGCCTTCCGGTCCGCCAGGTCCGCCAGAGTCTGTCCGGCCGGCGGCTGCACATTCACATGCAAATTCCCATCCCCCACATGCCCAAACACGTTCAGCCGGCAATCGGCATAATGTTCGCCCACCAGCGCCTCGATCGCCCTGATCGTCTCCGGAATTCTGCCAATCGGCACCGCGATATCATGCTTCACCGAGCCGCCTTCGATCATCTCCCCCTCCGGGATCGCCTCCCGCAGCCGGAGAAAATCCAGCCGCTCCCGATCGGACTGCGCGATCACCGCATCCACCGCCCTGCCATCCCGCAGCACCGCCTCAAGCGCCGCCAGCAGCTTGTCTTCCACCCGCTCGTCGGCGGCATGCGCCGAAATCTCCACCAGCAGATAGGCCGGCGCGTCGCACGGCAGCCGCGCCCCCGGGCTATGCTTCACCGCCAGCTCCATCGCCGCCCGGCTCATGAACTCGCACATCGTCAGCCCCGCCCCCGCCTGCGCGCGCAGGGCGGCAAAACAATCCAGCGCCGCCTCCAGCGAGGCCACCCCCACCAACGCCGTCGCGCGCTCTTTCACCGCCGGTTGCAGCCGCAGCACCGCCGCCGTCACCACGCCGAGGCACCCTTCCGCGCCGATAAACAATTGTTTCAGATCGAACCCGGTATTGTCCTTCCGTAAAGCCCGCAGCCCGTTCCACACCCGCCCGTCGGCCAGCACCACCTCCAGCCCCAGCACCTGCGCCCGCATATTCCCATAGGCCAGAACCTGAATGCCACCGGCATTCGTCGAAATCACCCCGCCGATCTGCGCCGTGCCCTCCGCCCCCAGGCTGACCGGAAACATTTTTCCGCGCGCCGCCGCCGCCTCTTGCACTGCCTGCAGCGTCACGCCGGCTTCCACGGTGATCGTCTCGCCCACCGCGTCAAAATCCCGGATTTTGCTCATCCGCCGCAGATTCAGCACCAGCTGCGGCACATCCGCCACCGGCACGCCGCCCGCCACCAGCCCGGTATTGCCGCCTTGCGGCACAATTTTCACTCCGGCCTCCCGGCACAGCGTCACCACCGCCGAAACGTCATCTGTGTTCGCCGGCAGCGCCACCGCAACTGCCGCCTCGGCCGAAAGTTTGCGCCAATCCGTCTCGAACGGCGCCCGCTCCGCCGCCTCCGTCACAACGCCCTTAACGCCAAGAACGCTGTTCAGCTTTCGGACAAAATTTTTCGTCTCATCGGGTGACATTGACATCATGCGGCAAACCTCAACTATGCGCTCCAAACGATCAAGGGGGAACCAAAAATGTCCGAATTCGAATCCGTCTTCACGCTCGAAGCCACCCAGCTCAAATTCGGC
>Ga0116226_10001622_pt1 | contig 19532 bp, 12 predicted proteins | sample S1TSphfallax_FD_89692 | JGI IMG/M metagenome (GOLD analysis project Ga0116226, IMG submission 89692) | Host-associated microbial communities from peat moss isolated from Minnesota, USA - S1T2_Fa - Sphagnum fallax MG | ecosystem: Host-associated > Plants > Peat moss > Unclassified | place: USA... | reverse complement strand
CGCTCAACCATGCCGGCTGAGCTCGACCTCGACCTCGGCACGGACTTCGAAAGCGCAGGCGCTGCGGCTTCTCGGTCCGCCAGCGTCGGCAAGAATCTGAACCGGTGCATCTACGGCACCTTTCATCTCGGCGATGACCTGTTTGCCATCGAGATGTCGGAGCTTCAGGAAGTGGTCAACGCACCGGAATCCTTCCAGAAGATGCCGCTCGCCCCCGGCTTTCTGTGTGGCCTGTTCAATCTGCGCGGCACGATTCTGCCCGTCATTGACTTGCATCTGCTGCTCCGCACCGCGGAGGAGCTAGCCCCCGGCAGCGACCGTTGTCTCGCTGTACTGCGCCAGGGAGCCGCGCGTGTTGGCGTCCTGTTCGACGGCATCGGCGGCATTCTACGTCTCACGCCCGGCAAAGTGGTTCCGGTCCACCCGCAGCCGCATTCGAACGCCGCCCAGAAAATCCCTGTCAAAGGGATCCTCTGCCAGGGAGAACAGGACCGCGTCATCCAGGTTCTCGACCTCACCGGCTTGCTCTCGATCCAGAACCTTCCCCTGCTCGAGACCGTCTCCGGCCAGGGCGAGGCGAAACACTCTCTGCGCGCCCGCGATCTGAACCGCGAAAAGCTAGTCGGCTTCAAGATCGGCGACTGCAATCTGGCCCTCGAGATGAAATGCGTCGTCGCCATCATCGACAACAAAGCCCAGAAGCCCAGCCCCTACCGCTCTTCGCTCTGCGGCTTTGTCGTGCCGTTCCTGGGCAGGATGGTGCCCGTAATCCGGATGGGCCGCCTTCTCGAGTTGGAGAGCGCCAGCCAGCCGCAGCGTATCGTCATCTGCCGGATCGGCGAGGAGCAGATCGGCTTCGAGGTGGATGATGTCACCAGCATCATTCCCTACTCCCGGGACAAGATACTGCCCATTCCCATCCTCGCCGAACATCGCGCTGCCGTCTTCTACGGCTGCTTCACCGATCGGAATGGCACCGACTTCATCGTGCTCAATGAACAAGGCACGCTTTCCAACTCCGAGATTACCGAAACCGTCGAAGGGTTTCGGCGGCTCAGCGCCGCCCAGGTCTCCGTTGACGCCCGCAAAGCCTCTCCGTTCGTGAAGGTGATCACCTTCCGCATGGGCAAGCTCTACGCCCTCAAGCTCCACGAGGTGATGGAAGTGCTCAACTGTCCGGCCGAACTGATCCACGCTCCCAACATGCCGGGAGCCGTCCTCGGCGTCATGAACCTTCGCGGCACTCCCATATCGGTCCTCGACCCCCGGAAGCTCTTCGATCTCCAGCCGGCTGAGCCCGGGGGGAGCCCGGCGCTGCTTGTCTTCCAGCATGAGAGCCGCAGGGTCGCCATACGTGTGGATGAGGTCGAAAGCATCGTCTCCTTGCCGACCGCGGCAAACGAACAGCTGCCGCCAGTCCTGTTCCGGGACGAGAAACCCAAGCTCCACGGAGGCTTCGAGCGCGGGGCCGAAACGATGTCCCGGGGAGTGAAGACCGCGCTGATCGTGCTCAGCGCCAACGAGATTGTGGCCAGGCTCATCGCCGCTCTCGAATCCTGACAGCGCCGCAACCCGGAGGGACCAGCCGGCCGCTGCACTGCGACGGAGTCTTCATGATTCACTCAACAAATCGAAGTAATAATTTACCTGCACCGACTTCGCGGCGGACGGCAGCTTACCTAACTTCACCGTCTTCTCGACCAGCGAGTTGCCAGTCATCGGCACCCTTCCAAAGAACACCACACGCTTGTCGGCGAACTCGAGGTAGAGCGGCACGGCCATCTTGAAGTCGTCCGGCACCTCACTCTGTTGGAGTTTGAAGTGCACCATCGTGTCCTCGCCGGCCTGCGAGAACTCATACGTCACGGTGTAACGAGGCACGGCGGCGCCATAGACGTAGGCGTTGAAAAACCAGTCGAGCCGATGATTGCCATCGAGGTCAAGCCAGGGCGGCAGGTTGCGCTCCATCACCGCCTTGAAGTCTTCCGTGGTCGCGGGCCTGTTCGTATAGCTCGCAACAAAATCGTGCATCGCCTGCTTGAACTGTTTGTCCCCGTCCTGCCTGCTCCAATAAAGCATTTCGAGCGAGTGCAGGATATAGGCGCCCTTGCCATAGATCAGCGCCTGGTACACATCTTCGCCGGTCTTCGAGGAGTCCGCGCGGCGGCCCATCACTACCGGCCCCACGTCGACCGGCCGAAAGCCGTTTGTGTTTTTCTCAAGCAGCCGTTTGCGCAACAGCGTCCAGAAGTCGCGATACTCCTTTTCCTCCTTATTGGTCTCATATAGATAGAGCGAGGCGGAGAAGTTTGCGAACCCCTCGCTCATCCATTGATCGCGATAACTGTCAAAGCCGACAGTCTGCCCCCACCACTGGTGCGCGACCTCATGCGCAGTCACCACCTTCCAGTAGCTGGGATCATGGTCAAGCACTCCGAGTTGATGCTGAATCGTCGCGTCCCAGAAGTAGCAGATCGGCAGGTAGACCAGGGTCGGCCAGCTCTGCCCATAGTTGCAGGCAGTCTGCTGGGTAAGCGAGATGTGGTCGTAGGGGATCGGCCCGAAGAAATCGGTGTAGATCTGCACCGCCGCATCTCCCTCCGAGGAGGCACGCTTGAGCATTCCCGTGGTCGACATGGTGCCAACCGCCATGCCGGGCCTATCGACGAAGCCCCGGTACGCGTCCGCAAGGTCGGTATTGGCGTAGCTGACGACCTGGATCTCCTTGCCGCGCTCGCTCGTGTTCTTTTTGAACTGACCGAGGTTGAACCCGGCAACCGGCATGGGCGCCAAGCTCTGCCAGACGCTGGTCCGCTGATGGCCATCCTCCTGATCGGAGACGAGATTTCCTGTCGCGACGACCTCGATATCCTTCGCCGTGTGGAAGGTCATATGGTAGGACGCGTAGTTGCCGAAGGTTCCGCGCATGTTCGGGTACCAGCTATCGCGCGCTACCAGAAAATAATTATCGTTGCCCTCGCTCAGCACCGCATCCTTACCTGCATAGGAAGTAGTGATCTGCACCGACTGGCCGGCCGCGAGCGGCTTGTCGAGCATCAGCGAAAAGTCGGCATCCTGGAGCTTGTCTTCCTGCACATAGTCGAGCGCCTCACCCTGCGGCCCCCACACACCGGTGACGCGCAGCGTAGGGAAAAGCTGCAGCGGGATCACCTGCAGCCCGTTTTCCCGTGCGGTCACCTGAGTGATAGCGGTCGCGGTCAGCTTGCCGCTCTTCTCGATGGTGGCGTCAATCGTCTGCTGGGCAACGGCAAACGCGGCGTTCGCTGTCTCGTGGCTGGCGGCCCGGGCAAGGGCCGTCTCCGAGCGGAAGCCGAGGGTGACGTCGTAGCCAAACTCCGATGAAGTGAGCAGCGCGACTTCTTCGGGAGCGGCGCCGATGGCTCCGTGGGGGTCCACTTCAAAGATGAGCCGTTTGGAGAAGATGCGGCCCTTCATCGCGGCGAGAAAAAATCCGCCCGGCTCCGGCTTGACCAGATCTTCGAGCAGGCGTGCTTCGAGGTTGTACTTCAGGTCGCGTCGAAACAGGGTCTCGAACGCCTCGGCCTCACCCTGCGCTGCGCCCGATCCAGTGGCGACGCCGGTCGAGGCTTTCTTCAGCTCCGCCGCGGTTGCATCGGTAAAGGCAAGTACCGCGCTGGTGAACGGCTGGTCGAGTACTTCGCTCTTCATCACCGCCTTCAACTGCCGGCGCTCCATCGCCGAGGGCGGCTCCACATGCAAGGAACCGGCGCCGAGAAACACCGCGCCCGTGGTGCGGCCGGCGACCGGACCATACAGATAGACCGTTCCGCTGCTCAGCGTGAAGACGCCCGCGTCCCGGCGCAGCACGAGGTCTTTCACGGTGAAAGCCTCGCCATTGACGATGCGGGTGCGCAGCGCCTGGTAAAGACCGTTCGCGTTGGGGCCGCGCGCAGCCTCGAGCCTGGCTGGGGCAACGAGCGGCGCGGGCGGCGCGGCGGCCGGTGCAGCCGCCGGCCGATGCACGAGTCCAGGCTCCTGGGCCCAAACCCCGCAGGATACCGCGAAGACAACGATGATCAACGCAAGCTTGTGCACGGTTTCACTCCGGAACACCATGATTTTCCCTTGCGAGCAAAGGAAGCAGATGCGCGCAGCCTGAGGAATATACAGCCTACATGTGAATCGCTCCGATCAGCCGCGAAGAGCGGGAGGAGTTGGCGGGAGCGAGGGTTTGCAGCGAGGTCAGTGTGTGGCGCTCCGGATGCTCACATCAATCGGCGGCGATGGCGTTTGCGGAGCTCGCTGACGACGCGCTCGCAGGGGGGCGGAGGATGGGCCGCGGGAGCACGCGCAGGTCGAGCAGCTCGATCCCGGGGGTCAGGTAGCCCTCGCGCGCGGGTTCCTGCTGCATCAGGCCTGTGCTGAGGTACTTCTTGTTGCAGTCCGGGAAGACGGTGACGATCGCCGGGTTCTGCGGCGAGCATGCACCGGCGTGCAGGCTCGCAGCCCGCACGGCAGCGAGGAAGTTGCAGCCGGAGGAGATGCCCAGACCGAGGCCGAGGGTGGCCGCAAGCCTTTGCGCCATCAGGATCGAGTCGCCGTCAGAGACCGCGATGACCTCATTCAGGTGGTGGAGCTCGACGATGCGGGGGATGAATTCGTCCGAGATGCCCTGGATGCGGTGCGAGCCGGTCTTGTAGCCTGTCGTGAGCGTCGGCGATTCTGCTGGCTCGACCGGGTGTACCGGCAAACCGGGGAAGGCCAGGCGTAGGGCTCTGGCCGTGCCCATGACGGTGCCCCCGGTGCCCACGCCGGCGACAAAGGCTTGCGGGGCAATGCCTGCCGCTGCAAGCTGGGCGAGGATCTCGGGCCCGGTGCCGAGCCGGTGCGCGTCCACATTGGCGGCGTTCTCGAACTGGCAGGGCAGAAATGTGCCCACACGGGAGGCGGCGCGCTCCTCTGTCAACCGGATGCTGCCGAGGAAGCCGCCCTCCTCTCGGGTGACCGAGCGGATCTCGGCTCCATAGGAGCGGATGAGGTCTCGCCGTTCCTGGCTCATCCAGTCCGGCATGTAGATGGCGACCGAGTGGCCGAGTGCGCGGCCGAGCGCGGCAAAGGCGATGCCGGCGTTGCCGCTGGTGGCCTCGACGATCGTGTCGCCCGGCGTCAGGCGGCCGGTGGCAAAGGCCGAGCGCAGCACGTGAAGGGCCATCCGGTCCTTGATGGAGCCGGTGAGGTTCAGGTGCTCGGCCTTGGCATAGACGGTGCCGATCCGCCCCTCGAAGCGGTAGTCGATGGCGAACATGGGGGTGTTGCCGACCAGCTCGGCGAGTGCGGCGAGCCGGCGGTGCACGGATACAGGGAGGGCGGGACAGCTCATCCTTTGAGGATAATGAGGTGCCTAAAGGAATTACAGTAGAGGCAGGCCCAGAATGAGGGACCTGGCCTCACGTTCGTAAGGCAAAATGCGGCCTTTTCCTTACGGTGGCAGGAGTAGTTGGAGTCACTGGCTTCGACAGGAGGCGGGAGATGGCGGCGTCACTCGATGCGATCGATCACAGGATTCTGGCGGAGCTGCAGGCGAACGGACGCCTGGCGTTCGCGGAGCTGGGGCGCAGGGTCGGGCTTTCGACGCCGGCGGTCATCGAGCGGGTGCGGCGGATGGAGGATAGCGAGGTGATCCTGCGCTATACGGCGCAGATTGACCCGGCCAAGGTCGGGCTGCCGCTGCGCGCCTTCATCAAGATCACGGTGGCGGGTGAGCGGCTGGAGCACTTCAAGGGCCTGGCGCGGCGGGTGCCGGAGGTGCTGGAGTGCCACCGGGTGACCGGCGCGGAGAGCTATATATTGCAGGTGGCGGTGCGGGATCTGCAGCATCTGGAGGCGGTCATCGACTCGCTGACGCCGTATGTGGCGACCAACACATCGCTGGTGCTGGCTTCGCCGGTGGCCTGGAACGCGGTGACGCCGGTGTTACCGCGCTAGCGCCTGGTAACTGCAGGGCTTCCCGGGTGCCCCCGCCGCGAAGTCTAAGGCAGAGGGCCGGTGTCGAAGACCTGGACGGCTTTGCCGTTGGCGACCCGGTAGATGGCGAACTCGCGCTCGGGGACAGCGGCGGCGGCCTGGGCCCGGGCAGCGGCGGCAGCGGCATTGGCGGCAGCGGCGTCGTTGACAGCGTTGGCGTCGCCGGGGCCGTCGTAGGCCGGGGCCGCGGTGGTGCTGTCGGGCGGGGGGAGCATCGACGCGCCGGTGAGCTGAAAGATGAGCTCGGCGCGCTGATCGCCGTCGGTGTCTACGGCGTCGACCAGCTGCATGGCCGGGGTCTCGTCGAGCCGGTCGCCATGAGCGACCTGCTGCAGCAGCACCTGCGGGTTGCCGGAGAAGTCGGGCTGCGCGATGAGGGTGACGTAAACCCGCTGCGGGCCGGGGTCAGCGGTGTGGGCGGTGTAGACCAGCGTAGCGCCACCGCTGAAGGTGAGCTCGTAGGCGGCAAACCTGGCGTCGACGAGGGTGGGCTGCGGGGTGCTCTTCGCCGGGCCCTGCTTCGCCTTGCGGGCAGAGGCGCGAGCCGCTGGACCGAACTGGGCCGCGGGCCTGGCTCCGGGCGGATTCGGTTTGGCGATGGCCTGTTCGGCGAGCGCAGCCATGGCGGCCTGCATCTTCGCGGCATCGCTGGGGCTTGGCCAGTGATATTGATAGGGGCGTGGGTCGAGCGGGCCCGAGTCAGAGACGGCGACGACCTGCTGCATGTCAGCCGGCATGCCCTTGAGGCGGGTGGGCAGGATCACTTCGCTCGAATCATCCGGAGCGCCGTAGCGCAGGCGGGGGCGGTCGGGGTCGATTGCGGCGGCGGCGGCGCTGCTTGAGGGCACGCGGTGGAGAGTGGGGCGGTCGTCCTCGTCGCCAGAGCTGGCGGTGTCGCTGTGCTTGTGCAGGGTGGGGCGATCCGTGTCCGCGTCCGGGCTGGTCTTCGAGGCGTCGGCCGACGAGTCGTTGGCGGTGCTGTCATCCCGCCGGTGGAGGGTGGGGGCGTTGGAGCCGGTGCTGCTGGAGCCCGTGCCGGTTGAGCTGCCGCTCGCGGTGCTGGTGGTCGAGTTGGTGCTGGTCCCGCTGCCGTTGGAGTCGGAGTCGCTGGTTCGCCGGTGGAGTGTTGGCTGGCTGGAATCGGAGGAGGAAGCGGTGCTTGAGCCGCTCGCCGGGGTAGCCGGGCTGGTGGCGGCTGGCTGGCCAGTCGAGCTCTGACTCGTAGAGCTCGGACTCGTAGAACTCTGACTCGTGGTCGCAGCGCCCGAGCTTCCAGCCGCGCTTGCGGTGCCGGTCGTTCCGCTCGCCGGGGCTTGGGATGAGGAACTGGCTGGGGACGGCGCACTCTCGCCGGTCTTGCGGTGCAGGGTGGGGCGATCGCTGGCAGAGCTGGCCCCGCTGTCCGCAGCGCCGGGCTTAGCAGCAGTATCCGGCTTGCCATTCGACAAGACGGGCAAGTGCCTTGAGGGCTTCAACCTGGGGGGCGGCGGTGGGGGCGCTTCGGCCTGAAAACGCCCGATGCCTTCCCACGAGCCGTTGATCTCTGCGGCGGCGCGAATGTTGTAGAGGCCGACCGGGTCGCCTGCGCGCTCGAGTTGATATTGCGTGCCGCTTTCGAGCGCGAGCGGATCGGGGCGCGCCAGGTAAAGCCCGGCGGGCTGATAATGCTCGCCGTCCCAGACCGCGACCGGCATCAGGCGGCTGGCGTTCGGCTTGTCGAGTGGGCCGGTCCACTCAAGTACGGCGGTAGCGCGCAGGGTCTTCGGCTTGGCGGCGCCCTTGCCCACCGGGGTTGAGTACTGGGCGCGCAGGGCTGTTGCGCCGAGCGCGAGCAGGGCTGCCGCGCCGAGCGCAAGGGAGCGAGTTGCGCCCGGCGCAAATGGGGCTCGCGCGTCCGTGGCCGGTCTCAGTCGAAATGACATACTCTGTTGCCTAGCCTATAAGACGATTGAGATTCCCGCTTGGGCTCCCGGGCTCCCGCTGCCTGGAGCAGATTCACAGCAGGCCCAATCCGGGGGCAGCAGGCGGAACAAGCGCCCTCAGACGATTGTGGGCGGGCAGCAGAAATCCAGGCAGCACCAGTCCAGGCACCACCAGTCCAGGCACCACCAGTCAAGGAGGCGGTATACCCGATGAACCTGCACGAAAAAGTGGCTGACTTTACGCTCCAGACCGAGCAAGACAAGACCGTTCACCTTTCAGATTACGCCGGCAAGCCGGTAGTGCTGTTCTTCTACCCCAAGGCGGACACGCCGGGCTGCACGATCGAGGCCTGCGGTTTTCGCGACACCTTTGCCCGGCTGGAGGAAGCGGGCGCGGTCGTGCTGGGCATCTCGCGCGACACCGTCAAGGCGCAGAAGAAGTTCAAGGAGAAGTATGACCTGCCGTATACGCTGCTGGCCGATGTGGATGAGACGGTGTGCAACCAGTTTGGCGTGATCAAAGAGAAGAACATGTACGGCAAGAAGGTCAAGGGAATCGAGCGGACGACGTTTCTGATCGGGCCGGACCAGACGCTGGTGCGGGTCTTCGCGAAGGTGAAGCCGGAAGGGCATGCAGAGGAGGTTTTGGCGGAGCTGGGGGCGGCGGTGCGGTGAACCAGGGCGTCTCGGCCGGAAACGGGACACCAAAGTGATTTTGGTAACCGTTGCGGTCGCCAAACTGACGGCCGGGGCGATGAGGAGATGCAAAGATTGAGGCGGATCGCGGGAGCGCCTCATGTTTGCAGAGCGTTTACGGGCGTCGGGCTGGCGCCGGGGCATAGCGGGCGATGAACTGCCGGTTCTGAGCGCCCTCGCCACAGCGGCCGCCATCCTGCTCACCGGGTGTGGCAGCAGCGCTGCGAGTGCCGGGCCGGCTCCGGCGTCCACTACGGCCTCGACGCCGGCGGCTAAGACCAACCCGCTGGCCAGAGTGGTCTTTCTGGGCGACTCGTTGACGGCGGGTTTCCAGAATGGCTCGCTGCTCGATACCCAGCAGCCGCATGGCTTTGCCAACCTGATTGCGGCGCAGGCCGGCTTTGCGATCACCATGCCGCTGATCGCGCCGCCTGGGGAGCCGGCGGTGTTGACTCTGGTCAGCGACGATGGCCTGTTGCCGGTGCTGGGGCAGGCCAGCGGCGCCTCGATCGGGCGGGACAACCCGGACGCGCAGCCTACCGATCTCGGGGTGCCGGGCTATACGCTCGACGATCTGATTCACGCGGCGCCTATCGACTCGCCGGCCGGCGAGCCTGACACCTTTACTCAGCTGGTGCTGGGCTATCCGGTGGGCAACACCCGGACCGAGCTCCAGCAAGCGGCTGCCCTCGAGCCCTCGACGATCTTTCTGTGGATCGGGAGCAACGACGCGCTGGCCGCCGATGTGTCAGGCTCGCCGGGCACGATGACCCCGCTTGCGAGCTTTGCCAGCGACTATGCCCTGATCCTCAAGACGCTGACGGCGAGCACTTCGGCCCACCTGGTGGTGGCGAACATTCCTGACGTGACCGCGGTTCCCTACCTGACGCCGGCCGCCAGTGTGCTGGCCGTGGTGGCATGGGCGACCGGACTCACCCAGGAGGAGGCCGGGCGCCAGCTGGGTCTCTCGGCGGGGGACCTGGTCACATTGACCGGGCTGGTGGCGGTAGAGTCCGCGGTAAACGCCTATAAACCCGGGGGCGTTCTCCCCGCGCTCACCGATGCGGACGTGCTGAATGCCTCTGAGATCCTGACGGTGCAGAGCCTGATCAACAGCTATAACCAGGTCATCGCGCAACAGGTGGCAGCGGCGGGCGGCACGCTCGTCGACATGCATGCCTACTATGCAACGCTGGGGGGCGGCCTGACGATCAACGGCGTGCATGCGACGAGCGCGTACCTGGGCGGCCTGTTTGGCCTGGACGGCGTGCACCCGACCAACACCGGGTATGCGCTGATCGCAAACGAGTTTATCGCGGCCGTCAACACTGCTTATCATCTTTCGATCGGCGCGGTGAATGTGGCGCAGGTGGCTGCGAGCGATCCGTACTTTGGCGCAAATATCAAGCCGGGTGGATCGGTGCGCATCCGGTTGCGGGCGGCCAGGCAGGGAGGACCGTACACGAAGGGCAAGGCTCGGCCGGATGAGCGGCCGGGAGCGGCTCGCGGGCCTGTTTGAGGAGATGGCACAGCGGTGTACGGGAGAGCTGAATTTTCATCCAAACCAGCCCATTGGGCGAGGGCGGCCATGGTAGATTTTGGGTGATTCAAGGATTCAGCCATGCCCCCACTTGCTTCGCCGCTCTCGCGTTCTCTGGCTCTGGCGCTCAGCACCCTGGTTTCGGGAGCGCTTTGCGGTGTGAGCGGATGCTCAACCGACCCCGCACCCGCGCAGCCTGCGGCGCCCACATCGGGGCCCTACCAGCGCGTGGTGGTGCTGGGCGACTCGCTCAGCGGGGGCTTTCAGAACGATTCGCTGCTGGACGCGCAGCAGCCGGATGGCTGGGCCTCGCTGCTGGCTGCCCAGGCGAAGTTCCCGCTGCAGCTGCCGCTGATCGCCGCGCCCGGCGCTCCGGCGGTGCTGGATCTGGTCAGCGTTGGGGACCCTCCGGTTACCGAAGCCGAGAGCGGCACCACCACCGGCCGCGACAACGTCGATATCCAGCCGTACGACCTCGCAGTGCCCGGCCAGACCCTGCACCAGCTGATCTACCTGGCGCCGACCGAGAGCCCAGCCACCGACGAGGAGATCCTGACGGACCTGGTGGTCGGCTTTCCGATGGGCAACACCCTGCCGCAGCTTGGCGAGGGGATCGGGCTGAAGCCGACGACCGTCTTTCTGTGGATCGGCGCCAATGACGCGCTGCAGTCGCTTGAGAACGGCAACCCGGCGACGATGACCTCGCTGGCCAGCTTTACGACCGACTACACCGATTTGATCGATAGTCTCAAGACCAAGACGAGCGCTCACCTGGTGGTCGCGAATATTCCGGACTTCACGGCCATTCCTTACATGACCAAGGGCAGCACGCTGCTCGCCGAGGCGGAGAAGGCGACCGGGCTTTCGGAGGCCGTCGTCAGCAAGGATCTCAACCTGCAGCCGGCCGACCTGCTGAACGGGGGAGGGCTGAGCGACTTCAATAGCGAGATCGCGGCCTGGCCGAAGACCAGGAAGCTGACCCCGCTGCCGGGCTCCGATGTGCTGACCGCGGCCGAGATTGTGACCACCCAGAACACCATCAACAGCTATAACGCATTGATTGCCAAGCTGGTTGCGGGCGCGGGCGGCACGCTGGTCGACCTGCATGCGCTGTATGCGAGCTTTGCGGCAGGCGTGAAGATCAATGGGGTTACGGCGAACACCGGCTGGCTGGGCGGCCTGTACAGCCTGGACGGCGTGCACCCGACCAACACCGGCTATGCGCTGATCGCCAACCAGTACATCACTGCGACGAACAAGGCCTTCGGGCTCTCGGTGCCGCTCGTGAACGTGTCGGCGATCGCGGCCAAGGATCCTTACTTCGGTCCGAATATCAAGCCGGCCACGGTGAACGCGCACATTCCCTCGGCGGCGGCCGAGCGTACTGACCTGATCCTGAAGGGGAACGGCCAGGGCAGCCGGCAAGAGTAACAGGCACGGAACGGGCATCAAACGCGCAAGGCGAGCCGGAGGCCCCGGGGGGGTGGACCCGGCGTGTAGATGGAGAAACAAGGAAGTCGAGATTCGCACGCTTCCGCCGTGCTACATTGTCCGCAAAACACTGAGGAGTTTTTGCATGTTTCGTAGCGTTGTTCCCGGTTTGCCTCCCTCGTCTTTCCTTCGCCACGTCGCCCTCTCGATGACCCTGGCCGCGCTCGCCGGCTGCGCCCTCAAGCCTGCTCCCGTGCAGCCGCCCGCGCCCACCTCGGGGCCCTTCGTCAACGTCGTATTCCTGGGCGACTCGTTGAGCGCCGGTTTCCAGAACGGTTCGCTGCTCGACACGCAGCAGCCGAACGGCTTCGGGTCGCTGATCGCGCAGCAGGCGAAGTTCCCGCTGCAGCTGCCGCTGATCGCTGCGCCGGGCGCGCCGGCTGTGCTTGAGCTGGTGAGCGCGGGCTTTCCTCCCGTCATCGAGCAGGTGAGCGGGATTACGACCGGTCGCGACAACATCACGATTCAGCCCTACGATCTCGCGGTGCCGGGCCATACGCTGCATGACCTGATCAACCTCGCCCCGTCGCTGACCACGCCCACCGGCACCACCACCGATGAGGAGATCATCACCGACCTGGTGCTGGGCGCCCCGCTCGGCGCCCCGCTCTCGCAGCTCGAAAAGGCGATCGCGCTCAAGCCGACGACCGTCTTTCTTTGGGCGGGCAACGAGGATGCGCTCCTCGCCGACGACGCCGGCGACCCGGGCGGCATGACCCCTCTGGCCAGCTTTACCAGCGACTACACCGAGCTGATTACGGCGCTCAAGACCTACACCAAGGCCAAGCTCGTGGTTGCGAATATCCCTGACGTGACCAGCATTCCTTATATGACGCCGGGCAGCCTGATTCTCACCGAGGCGTCGGCCTATACGCATCTGCCGGCGGCGCTGCTCTCGGTGCTGCTGGGGATTCAACCGGCGGACCTGGTCAACTCGCAGGGGCTGACCGATCTTGAAGCCGAGGCTGCGGGCCTCGCGAAGGGCCACCCGCTCACCCCGCTGCCGGCGAGCGATGTGCTCACTGCCGCTGAGCGGGTCACGGTGCAGAACAACATCGACGCGTATAACCAGGTGATCGCGCAGCTGGTGGCGGCCTCCGGCGGCACGCTGATCGACATGCACGGCTACTTCGCCTCGCTCCAGGCCGGCATCACGATCAACGGGTACACGGCGACGCCGAGCTTCCTCGGCGGGATCTTCGGGCTGGACGGGATTCACCCGACCAACACCGCGTATGCCCTGATCGCGAACCAGTACATTACGGCGACCAATGCGGCTTTCGGGCTCTCGACGCCGCTTGTGAATGTGACCGAGGTTGCGGCGCACGATCCGTACTTTGGTCCGAACATCAAGCCTGCCGCCAAGGCGGAGCGCATTCCGACGGTGGCGGCGCAGCAGGCCAGCCGCTTGATCCGGATGGGGTCGCCGGCGGGTAAAAAGCAGTAGCGGTTTACCGGAGCTGCTCAAGGCAACGGCTGCGGGAGGATGGCCGAGCGAGGGCTCGTCCCCGCTCGGTCATCTTCCTGCCTGTCGCGACCAGCGTTAGCCCTGAGCCTGGATACCCGGATGAGGATGCTCGGTTCACCGCTCTCGCGGGCTTTTTTTCTCCGTTCGCCGGACCTGGTTGCGCGTGAGCTGTTAGGCAAGCTCGTCATCCGGCGGCTCGACGGCGAGCAGCTCGCCGGGCGCATCGTGGAGGCGGAGGCGTACTTTGGTGTCGATGACCCGGCGGCGCACGCCTTTTCCGGGCGCACGGCCCGGAACGAGGTGCTCTTCGGGCCGCCCGGGCACGCGTATGTCTATCTTGTTTATGGCATGCATTATTGCCTGAATGTCTCGTGTGAGCCTGAGGGGCAGGCCGGCTGCGTGTTGATCCGCGCGCTGGAGCCGGTGTCGGGGCTGGCGGTGATGGCGGCGCAGCGGGGCCTGGCGTCGGATGCCGTTGTGGCGGGGCCAGCCGCGGCGGTGAGGCAGCTCGCCTCCGGGCCCGGGCGGCTGTGCCAGGCGCTGGGCATCACGCGGCCGGCTCACAATGGCGTCGACGTGTGCGATGCGAGCTCGGAGCTGGTCTTCGCCGAGGATGGGTACGCGCCGCCGGAGGTTGCGGTGGGGCCTCGGGTCGGGATTCGCAAGGCGGTCGATCGGCCGGCGCGGTTCTGGGTGCGGGGGAGCAGGTTTGTCTCGGGCCAGTGACGTGTCCCGGAGAGATGAATCGGCCACATGTGCGGAACCCACGTCTCAAACGCGAGACGTGGGGCACCCGGCGGACCGCCGCGGGCTGCAGTCTGCAGTCTGAAAGGGTCAGCTTCCGGTCAGCTTCCGGCTTTGAGGATCACGTTGTCGATCAGCCGGGTCTTGCCCGAGTAGGCTGCTACGGCGAAGAGCGTCTCCTTTGGACCCTCGCCGACCACGGCGACCGTGGCGACCTTGGCGACTGCGGCGACCGGCAGGAGTGTGTGCGGGTCGACTGCGGCGATGTAGTCGATGCGGAGCTGCGGCTCGCCGGCGAGGATTCGCTGGGCGGCTTCGATCAGCAGACTGGGGCTGGTCTCGCCGTGAGCGTGCAGCGCTTCGACCGTGCGCAGAGCGCGGGAGATCGCCAGCGCCTGCTCGCGCTCGGCTGGGGAGAGATAGCGGTTGCGCGAGCTCATGGCGAGGCCATCGGGCTCGCGGACGATGGGGCAGACGACCAGCTCGACCGGGAAGTTGAGGTCGCGAACGATGGCGCGGAGGACGGCGACCTGCGCGGCGTCCTTTTGGCCAAAGAAGGCTCGATGCGGCTCGAGGATATGAAACAGCTTGGCGACGACGGTGGCGACGCCGTCGAAGTGGCCGGGGCGCGAGGCTCCGTCGAGCCGCTCGCTCACGGCGCCCGCGTGCACGCGCGTGGTGGACGCGCCGCCGGGATACATCTCAGCCGCTGAGGGCGCGAAGACGAGGTCGACGCCCTCGGCCTCGAGCAGAGCGCAGTCTGTCTCGAAGGTGCGCGGGTACCGGGCGTAGTCCTCGTGCGGGCCAAACTGGGCCGGGTTGACGAAGATCGACACGGCTACCGCGCCGGGCTGGCTTGCGCTGGCGTCAGACGCGGCGCGGGCGGCGCGGACGAGCGACAGGTGGCCCTCATGGAGGGCGCCCATCGTCGGCACGAGCGAGACGGTGGTTCGTGTTTCGCGCAGACGCTGGCGGGCAGCGCGCGTGGCGGCGATTGTGGTTAGAATCTGCATCGCGAGTTTTTGTCAGTGGGCCTTGTTAGAGGATGCGCGAGGCGGCTGCCGGGAAGCAGCGGTCCCGGTGATTCAGTGCGATGGTTCACTGCGGTGCGTGCGTTGTAGCTCTCTAGCTGGGGTGTTGGGCGCAAGTTGAGCAGACCGCAGAGCCTAGGTCGTCATCCTGAGCGTAGCGAAGGATCCGCTATTGTCTTTGCCTCCGGTACGTGCTGAGAGAGGCAACAGCAGATCCTTCGCTACGCTCAGGATGACAGCGCTGTGAGGCGAACTGGCGCGGTGGTCTGCGCATGGCAGATTTCGGGAGATCGACCTCGCTCTGCAGATAGCTCCGCGCGCGCGGCAGTTTTCGGCGAGAATCGAAGGGTTCCTGAAAAGGGCAATTTCCGTAGCGAGTGATCGCAGCACGCAATCGAGGAGCCGGTATTGATGATCTCAAGACGCTTTGCATTCCGCATTCTGCTGCTGGCCGCCCACGTTGCAGCGGCGCTCGCGCCTGTCAGCGTTTGTCTGTCGGCAACCGCCCAGGCCGCCGCGCAGACCGCGCCCATGCCGCAGATGCACTGGCGCATGGTCGGTCCGTTTCGCGGCGGGCGCACGCGCGCAGCCGCCGGCGTGCCGGACCAGCCGAATGTCTTTTACATCGGCCAGGTCGATGGCGGGGTGTGGAAGTCGAATGACTACGGGCGCACCTGGAACCCGATCTTCGATAGCGAGCCGACCCAGTCGATCGGCGCGATTGCCGTTGCGCCGTCGGACAGCAATGTCGTCTACGCGGCGAGCGGCGAGGGGCTGCACCGGCCTGACTTGTCGGTAGGCGATGGCATCTACCGCTCGGCTGACGCGGGCCGCACCTGGACGCATCTCGGCCTGCGCGAAGGCGAACAGATCCCCGCGCTCGTCGTCGATCCTGCGGATCCGAACCGGTTGTTTGCAGCCGTGCTCGGGCACCCCTACGGGCCGAGCGCCGAGCGCGGTATCTATCGCTCGACCGATGGCGGCCAGAACTGGACCAAGGTGCTGTACAAGGACGAGAACACCGGCGGCTCGGATGTGGTGCTCGACCCGAAGAATCCGCAGATCGTCTATGCGTCGATGTGGGACGACCGGCTGGGCCCGTGGGAGGACGGCAACAGTTACGAGGGCACGCACGGCGGGCTCTTCAAATCGACCGACGGCGGCGCTACCTGGACGCAGCTTAACAATGGCCTGCCTGCGGATCTGGTGCAGATCAATGTTGCGATTTCGCCGAGCGATCCGAGCCGGATCTATGCGACGCTCTCGACGAAGATGGAGAGCGGATATGCGTCGGCGAAGGGGCTCGGTGTCTATCGTTCCGACGATGCGGGTGCGAGCTGGCGCAAGATTACCGAAGACCCGCGCCCGGCGATGAAGATAGGCGGCGGCGATCTGCCGGTGCCGGTCGTGGATCCGCAAAATCCTGATGTCGTATATAGCACCAGCATTGTTACATGTCGCTCGACGGATGGCGGACGCACCTGGATCAGTCTGCGTGGCGCGCCCGGCGGCGACGATTATCAGAATATGTGGATCAATCCGCGGGACCCGAAGATTCTGTTGCTGGTAAGCGATCAGGGTGCGGTCATCAGTGTGAATGGCGGAGAGAGTTGGGGCTCGTGGTACAACCAGCCCACAGCGCAGCTTTATCACGTAGCGGCTACAAATAGTTTCCCGTATCAAGTCTGCGCGGGTCAGCAGGAGAGTGGCTCGGTCTGCACTTCGACGCGCGGCAACGACGGCGAGATTACGTTTCGCGAATGGCACCCTGCAGGAATTATCGAGTACGGCTATGCCGCGCCCGATCCGCTGCATCCCGAGATTGTTTATGGAGCGGGGCGCAGCGAGGTTTCGCGCTATGACATGGTCACCGGGCAGGTGCAGGATATAACGCCGCTGCCGATGCGCAAGCCCGGTTTCCGTGGGGATCGCACGGAGCCGATCCTGTTTTCGCCGGTCGATCCGCACACCATGTATTACGCGGGAAATCATCTATTCAAGACGAGTGATTATGGACAGACCTGGCAGACGATCAGCCCCGATCTAAGTCGCGAACAGACAGGGCAGCCACCCTCGGTGCCGGCGCTTACTGCTAAGGATCAGGAGCAACGGCGCGGGGTTATTTATTCGCTCGCCGCGTCGTATAAGACGATGCAGACGTTGTGGGCCGGCACCGATGATGGCCTGGTATGGATTACCCGCGACGCCGGCGCGAACTGGACGAAGATTACGCCGCCCGAGGTTGCGCCCTGGAGCAAGATCGCGCAGATTGATGCGTCGCGATTTGACGACGATACAGCCTATGTTGCGATCAGCCGTCTGCGTGTGGATGATCTGCGGCCGTATGCGTTTCGCACCCACGACGGAGGCAAGACCTGGACCTCGATCAGCGAGGGTCTGCCGGGGGACGCGCCGGTAAATGCAATTCGCGCGGACCCGCTGCAGCCCGGGCTTTTGTATGCGGCGACGGAGCATTCTGTGTGGACCTCGTTCGATGACGGGGCACACTGGCTGCCGCTCCAATACAACCTGCCGCATACCTCGATGCGCGATCTGTTAGTCAAAGATGACGACCTGATTGTGGCGACGCATGGGCGGTCCTTCTGGGTGCTCGATGATGTGGCGCCGTTGCGCACGCTTGCGGCGAAGTCGGAGAAGATGCTGCTGCCGCCGGCCTCGGCGTGGCGCGTGCGACGCAGCACAAACACAGATACGCCGCTGCCGGCGGACGAGCCTGCGGGCGAGAATCCTCCGGATGGCGCAATTGTCGATTACAACCTGCCGCGCGATGTGCAGGGCGTCGTCACGCTGGAGGTGCTTGATAGCGCGGGCAAAGTATTGCGTAAGTACAGCAGCGACGATTCGGTAATTCCTGCGGCTGCTGCGTTGCGGAGCGAGCTTATTCCGGCATATTGGCCGAAGATCGAAGGGCCTCTGCCGAAGACCGCGGGCATGCACCGTTGGGTGTGGGATCTGCTTGCGACTGCGCCGGCTGCGACGCATGCGGATTATCCGATATCTGCCGTGCCGCATCGCACGCCGCTCGCGCCGCAGGGACCGCTCGTGTTGCCCGGGACGTATACGGTTCGATTGACTGCCGAGGGTAAGAGCGAGACTGCGCCGCTGGTGGTGAAGATGGATCCGCGGGTGCACGCGTCTGCAGCGGAGCTGGAGTTGCTGCACGCGGAGCAGGGGAAGCTGGCGGCGGCGCTCAATGCGGTCGCGTCGGCGGATCTGGAGGCGCATTCGGTGGAGGAGCAGGCGGCCGCGTCGCCCAGCGCGTCGAAGTTCGCTGCGGCGAGAGCGGCGCTGCAGGTGTTGCTGGACGGGTCGAAGAAAGAGAAGGAAGCGCCGGGCCTCGATGACGTGGCCGAGGAGGCGGCCGGGCTGTATGCGCAGATGGACTCGGCTGACGCTGCGCCGACGGCTGCGCAGAGAGCGGCTGCTGCGGATGTGGAGGCGGAGGCTGCGGAGGTCCTGCCGGGCTGGGAGCAGTTCAAGCAGAAGGAGCTGCCTGCGATGAACCTGCAGCTGCGGCAGGCGCACCAGGCTGAGATTGATCCTGGGCAGAAGCCCAGCAATATGCCGGAGGCTGGAGACGAGGATTAGGTTAGCGGATGAGCAGCAGGGCGGCGCGGAAGAGCGCGTCGAAATCGTCGCCTGCCGCCTTGTCCTTGGCGATGGCGGCTTCGAGGGCTTTCTGGGCGGCGGCGCGCTGGTAGCCGAGGTTGACCAGCGCTGAGAGCACGTCGTCGGAGGCGGCGCCGGCGTGCTGGACGACGGGCGCGGGACGGGAGAGGTCGTCGAGTTTGTCTTTGAGTTCGACGACCAGGCGCTCGGCGAGCCGCTTGCCGACGCCGGGGATGCGGGTGAGAGTGGCGTGGTCCTGCGCGCGAATGGCGGCGATGGTCTGCTCGGCGCTGAGGCCGCTGAGGATGGTGAGGGCGAGCCTGGGGCCGACTCCGGTGACGGTGATGAGGCGCTCGAAGAGTTGTTTTTCGGCGCGCTCGGCGAAGCCGTAGAGGGCGAGCGCGTCTTCGCGGACCTGGGTGTAGATGTGGAGGGCAACCTGCGCGCCCTCGGCCGGCAGCGAGGAGTAGGTGGGGATGCTGATGGCGATGTCGTAGCCTACCCCGCCGGCGTCGACGATGGCCTGCGAGGGTTGTTTGGAGAAGAGGTTGCCGCGAATGTGGGCGATCATGCTGGGTCGATTGTAGAAGGTGCGGTTGATGTTGGAGGCGCGAAGCGAGGTGGCCTGGACGGCAGGTCCCGCGAGCCGCGCAGGCGGTCTGGCAGTTGACTTTCCGAACAGATATTTTCGCCTTCCAACGTCAACGGCTAAAACCGCCTGCGCGGCCGGCGGGACCTGCCGTCCAGGCCACTGCGCTTCGCGCCTTTCAACATCAACCGCTCTAGTGTCTGCGCCGGTACCGGATCGCGAACTCATAGCTCGCGGCCGGCGGAAACAGCTCGGACGCCAGCCGCAGACGGTCCGCCAAAGCCGGCGCGGCCAGCAGCGGATACTCGCGCTCCCGCAGGTCCGCGTAATCGAGGTCCATCGCGAGCGAGAGCATGTAGATGGCCATCGTGTCGGCGAAGGCAGCCTCAAAGAAGGCATCCTGCTCCTCGCTGGT
>Ga0116226_10001621_pt1 | contig 19534 bp, 12 predicted proteins | sample S1TSphfallax_FD_89692 | JGI IMG/M metagenome (GOLD analysis project Ga0116226, IMG submission 89692) | Host-associated microbial communities from peat moss isolated from Minnesota, USA - S1T2_Fa - Sphagnum fallax MG | ecosystem: Host-associated > Plants > Peat moss > Unclassified | place: USA... | reverse complement strand
GGCTTCCTCTTGGCCCGCAACCTTGCAACCCCTTTGCCTTGGTCGCAAGCCCAAGGCTAGGGTTACGACAATGCATAAACCCTTCAAGCCTTGTTAATTGCTACAAGTCATAGTTTGCATTGTAGCATTTGAAGCATACAACCTTTGTAATCTTATAGTTAGTTGATACAATTGTTCCATTTCATGAACCTTGAATGTTTCATTTCTTACTTGATTTCAAGTTGTTTCCAATAAAACTTTTGGTTTCTATATATCCCAGCAAAAAGAAATCACATCTATAATCTAGAAATTGAATACCATATGTCAGATTTTGGGCTAGTTGAAATTAAAGTATAAACATATATGAACACTATAAACTTAATATATAAAACATTTCACTTCTTTCTCACCTTTGTCTCCAAATTTTGGTTTGTAAATGTCGTTACGCCTTACAAAACACCAATTAATTTGTTCAAAGAAATGAACATAGAAAACTTGAAGAAGAATTTTCTTTGAGAGGAAAAAAAAAAATCCCACATCTCTATGCATTTTCTTGAGTAATATGGACATCAATTGAGTGCCAAATAATAAAACAAAATTCGGCATTGCTTAGAGGATCTTGGGAGGGACCTTAACCATCATTAGGAACTTCTCAAGAATCTAATTTGGAAGGGACTTCAGCCACCATTGCAAGCAGCTCTCCTGAACTACCTTGGGAGGCAACCTAGTTGCCATTGCTAGAGCTCTTGGGAGCCAACCTGCTTGGCCACCCAAGCACCATCGTTGGGTGCTCCTTAGGAGCCCACCCCGGGAGGAAGTGTCTATGCCATCATTGAAAGGCTAACCCTAGGAGGTCAACCCCAAGACATGTTGGCTCCAAAACCATCATCGGAGCGACCTTGAAACCCTAGGTGCCATCATGGACCCCTAGGAGCAAGAGCTCTCGAAATTGGAGCTCTTAGGAGCCCATTTCTCATGAGCTCTTTGGATTTATTTTGCCAAATTACCTTCAATGTCAAAGGTAGCCATGGAAAGACTTCAAGATTTTTTTGAAGGTTTTTGCCATGGTGCATTTGATGCCAAAGGTAGTTCAACTTTTTTTTGGTTTTTTCTATAGGTTTTTTACCTAGAATTCAACACATAAATGTAAAGCAAGAAATTCAAGGAGGAGATAGAAGGTTACCTCTTGGATTGTGTTTGTTTGCATTGGGAAAACCTCAACTTGAAAATGAGAAAAAAAAACATGTTATACACATGAAACCTGAAGAAATACTTTTTCCAAAAAGTGAACCCTAAATACTTGAGTCCTTATTAATTGATTAACAACCTAAAATTTTAATTACTTCCTTTTTTCTTCTTGGTGTTGGAGCATGAAGTTCATCCTCCTAGTTTGCGCCATTTTTCTTCTTCTCTTGTGATATTTAGAGTTTGTCCAGAAAAAATATTATTGCCTCCTCTATGCTCTTGGCTTGAACATTGTGTAATTGTTGTTCTCACATTTGTGTAATCAAGTTTGTTAGGTATCAAAAACATTTCTACCAATTTGAATTTATATTACTTCCTTTTACCTTAAAAATTATCGTTGTGTTTAAAATTATTATTATCGTTGTAAATGAAAGGCGTAAAAATTTAATATAGTTAGTATTTCATTCCCCATGAAAATCTTTATTATTTATTGTTTAACTATTTTGAGATTCCAAGGAAATGTGCAATAAATATGTTGATGATTTTTCCTTTATTCCTTAAAGAGTATGTTAAACAATAAGTATGCCAATGGACGCACCTTTTACCCATCCTTCTATATTATCTCAATATTATTTTCCATCCATTTTATTAAAGTTTGGCAAAATTTTAAATTATAGCCTAAATGTGCTAACTCACCTGTCACATTAAAATATTGAATATTTTGGAAATTTTGGCATGAGAAAGGAGGAACTACTTGTGACTTTATCATGGTTTGTGATCATGTGGGTGTGGGGGACAGTACTTGAACTCCAAACAAGGAATAAAAAAAAAACCTTGGTTGGTAGGGTTTTTTTTTTTTTTCTGGTTAAATTTTGCCCAAAAGAAAAAAATTAAAATAAAAAACTCAAAAATTAAATTATTTTTGAGGTTTTCAAATGCCAAAATGAGAGATGGTTCATTCTAAATCCCCAAATTTTTTTTAGTAAATTTTTATTTTATAGCCAAAAACACATAAAGATGAATAAAAAATTGCACTTCATGAAAATTTTGAAGTCAGTGTAATATTTAAGTATGTGATTTATTTCATGGATTTGTAATACCATTGCAATTTGCTCCCACAGAATGTAATTACATAATCCACACATGATAGTACCTATCAAATCTTGTTCTCAAATTTGTATATTTCATTTACCTCCAAAAAATTGAAGTTCATGTTATCTTTGTCACATTCACCACAATATTTATTCCAAATGTCATGTATGAAAAATACCTCTATCATTTACATACATGCCTAAAATTATTAATCTTTAATAAAAATGTAATTGTGTTAGGATGGTTTGTATCACTTCCCCATATCAAACAATGTCCAAATTTTTTTTGTGCATATGATTTCAGATATGTTTCTTATAAATTTTGAAGCATATGTCATCTTTAACAACATGATTTTTTTCCACATGTAGATTCTTGGATGTGGTGATCCCAATGAAGTGTAATGAAGGTAAAATTAGTTAATCTAAACATCATACTTATTATAAATCTTTTTCTCAAATTTATATCATTCATTGCCTACAAGAAATTGAAGTGGCTATTTATCCAAACTAGAACAATATTTATTCCAAATAATCATCTATGAAAAAAGACATTTGTCTTTTGCATACGTGCCTTTGATTTCTTATAAGAACCATGAAATATTACTATCAAATTTTTATCATTCATCTTCCTAGAAAAATGTGAAATGCCTATTCTACTTTTCACCAGCACAACAAAATACATTTATCTTCTACATTAGTGCATGACACCACTAATGCTTCACTTCCTTAAATTTCATGGTGTATGTACATGGCATTTTTATGAATTTCCAATTTCAATTTGTCATTCATAAGATAATGTTAAGTGTGTTTTCACAAACATCTTTATTTGAAATTTCTTTGTTACCCATTTCTATTAAACATTTTGTAGGACATTCCTTTCAAAGTTATGTTCTACTTTTCAATAACTTTTTTTTTTCTTGAATTTCCAAGTAATTCTTGGGAATCCCTCAATTTGATAGGACTTTACTAGGCTTCAAAAATTTGTAATTAAGAATTTAGTTGTGCTTGATGGTACCATTTCATTTTAATGGAAAGCTTAAGTTCACCATCCTTCTAGATTCCTCTAAAGTTTTATCTATTATTGAAAAATGCATGTGTGCAATGAATAGTCAATAATTTGTTACAAACCTTAAATTTTTGACTATGCATTGATAAAATGTAAAGGTCCTTACATTGGTAAACTTTGCAGTATTGATCATATGACAAAACTTTTTTTTATATTTAATTTGTCACCTTCTTATTTCTTTATTGTTTTGTGTAACTTCCCATTGTACTTTTTGACATGTTCACTTTTCATGGTTGTGAACTGAAATCTAGTTTTGTAGTTTAACAAACTTTGCTTCCTTCTTTGTGTTTATTTATTGTTCCCTACACTTTTCTTCCTAAAAATCTATATTATGTGGATTAGAAATGTTGAGGGCAAGGTTGATCTTATGATCTTAGTAAACACTTTTGGGAATGCAAGAATCATTGAAAAATGTCTATAATATATGTTTGGTTTTTAGCTTGATTCTATTCATGTTTCTAAAGATGATGTTTATGATGATAATGATGTTGTCAAAATTTAGTATACCAAGAGCCTGTTTCAAATCCTCATGGGGACCATTAGGATGTCAAGGCAAGGAGGTATAAGATTATTGATGATATAGTGTTCTCAAGGCATAGGCCTTACCCTAGTGACCGTTGCATATGTGGTGAATGCGGCTCCTACAGCTTTCATTGTGAAATAAGAAGTGCTTGATAAAGAGGAAATTCCAATCTCATCTTCACATTTCCCTTCATCAACCTTTATTAATCTTAACAATTGTTCTGATGAAGATGTTTCCCTACCAATGAGTTTTGATGTGAATGTATGTGGCTCATTTTTGCCCTTGGTTTCAAAAGTGTCCACTTTGGAAGGTGTGCTTTTGAATTTGAATCAAGTTCAAGGTTGGAGCTTCAAAATTATAATCAATTGTCTAAAAGCAATGTTTGTTACACCACATTCATCAAACGAGTTGAGGTATTTGGACTATATAAGATTAATGTTCAAAATGTTTTTTGTATTCCCATCACATTTTAATATCATCTTTGAATTCTTGCCCATTTGTTTTCCAACTGGCCATTCTGGACAAATGCAAGCCATGGACCACAAGTATTGATGGTGATGCTTGGTGCAAACTGAATACCTCCAACATGAAAAGCAATTTCAGTTTGGGATTTAAAAGCACTTGATGCTTGGGGCACTTGCATTGCCTTAACATTATTGCAAACATTTCCTTCATTGTTGTGTGCAATGAGGTAAGTTGAACCAATGATTCTGCCCATATTCCTTTGGCTGTCCATTTTGCACCCAAGGATGTTATCTTGTGACCGTGTGAGCGTGAGCAGTGAACACATGCGTGTGAACAAGTGAGCCCAAGTGAATCTTTTTAAGAATATCTTGTTGACGTCAACCGAATATTTTTCAACACATGGGACATAATAGTCAATGATGTGGAGGAATATTCTACATGGCCATGGATTAATGATATTCTTGAATGGAAAATGGATGATAAATCATATGGATGAACTTTTATAAAAGATGGATGCCAAACCTATGAAAATTCATGGATGACCCATTATCTCATTCATAAAGGACAAAATAATTTCATGTTGGTTTTATTTTTCAAAATAAAACACATGAAATGTTGATGCAATATTTTGAGTCAAACTTCATTTTTTTTCAAATGAATTTTTACATCTAAACCATTTAAAAATTTAAACTAAATCCATTTAGTGGCATAGTCACATGTTAACCCACCAATAAGTATGTGCCAATCCATACACTACCCATTCACCACCGAGAAGCATGTGCCCATTAGAAATTAACAAAATACATGACTACAAGCCTATTGGCCCACTAGGAGGTATGTGCCAATACATACATTACCCATTCACCACGAAAAGGCACATTAGGAATTGAGAAAATAATAGGTAGCCATTAACACTTTACATTGTTTATACCATTTCAAGCCATTTTTTATTTTCATTCACAATCTCAACCTCTTGCATCTAACACCATTATGGCAACTTAACAATCAAATTGTAATTTCCCCCTCTATTACTAATTTGCCCAATTTATACATGAATTTGTATTCACTCCACCTTTATTGCCTAGTTGTGTCCTTTCTACCTTAAAACATGTTTCAAACATGAAACCTTAATCTACAATTGGCAGAAGAAAATTGACACCAAATGTCACATTAAACACTTTTGTGATTTATTAATTCCAAAACAAATAATTCATGCAACCCAAAATACAATTATATGCAATTCCAAGCAGGCGAGCCTGAGTGTCATTAGAATTAAGGAACAAAGCGTTAAAACCTTTGGTGAATCATCAGATGATAGGGCCAGCTTCAAATCGAGAGAAGTGTACAATCGTGTGAACCATATTGACATAGCCACGGCTAGTAGTCTTAATTTTCAAGAGTTACATTAGGGATATTTAAGTGTGGTGAAGTTATTAGGGGTTTTTAACAACTTCATGTTAGAATAGGGGTTGATGAATGTGCACAATTGTGTGGGGGGTTGTTTTCTTTTTTGAAATGCAATATTGGTTGGGTTAGTTCTGTTTTTCAACAAAAAGCTGATAAACCATAATTTTAATACCTTAATGGCGTAATTAGGGATGAGAAATCTCTAGAAGATTGGGGGTAGAAATAGACACCAAAATTCATGGTGTGTAACAAAACATTGGTCTTCTTCTAGTATTTAGTGAGTAGCAAAGATGTTGGGGATTTATGAAACAAGTGAGAAGGGGTCAATGAAAGGTCCAATAGAAATAGAACAATCTTCAAACTTTATAAGCATACGATTAATTCAAAACAATTTAACGATTAAATAAACATGGGGGATAGGGTGGTAATAGCAATTTGAGTTTCGTGATGAATGGAACATTTATTTAGATTATAATTAAGTTCAACAAGGAGTTGTAATTACATGCAAAGTCCTAGTGTATGTCGTAATGATTCATAACTGTAGGAAATCTAGGATGCATCGAATGGTGTGGACTAAGTAGTCTGCCTTGTTATTAGAAGGCATGCGGCGAATTGGACTAGACAACCAACGATAGTGTCCAACTCCAGGAATTGAAAACCAAATGAAAATGAAGATGTTTTTAGCCTTGTAACAACCTTCACAGATAGTTTTGCATTCATCATAAAAAACGGGGTCGATTTGTAACAAAATCACCAAGGTGTGAGGGTTCAGGGAAATGCGATAGTGCCAAGCTCGAGGGGGATCAACTTCAAAACAAGCGCATATTTTTCGTGGTTCGGGTTCTTCATCACAAGGTTGTTGCGTCAACGGCAAATTTAAAGACAACTTCGGGGCCAACTCTTCATTTGCTTACGTAGCTTGAGGCCCATAAGACGTGGCCATACGTGACGCCATAATTTCAAGGGAAAAAAAAGAGATCTTCAACCAAATCAAATCGACAATGAATGTGTGGGGGACTTGTGACATCAAAATGCATGATCGTAATTTATAGGCCAAGGGAAAGGGAGAAAAGACGTAAATAATAGCCTAAAACCATGGTAAAGTAAAACCTTAATATCAAAAGGAAAAGACAAAGGTTTAAGTAAAGTTGCATGGGGGAAAAGTGGGAAGAGGTGAAAAAGAACCTTCTCCTTCTCCTTCCATTAGCCTCTGAGCATAAAAACTTTTTTCTTCTCCTTCCATTGGCCTCTGAGCATAAGAACCTTCTCCTTCTCCCTCCATTGGCCTCTAAGCATAAGAACCTTCTCCTTCTCCTTTCATTGGCTTCCAAACATAAAAACCTTCTCCTTCTCCTTCCATTAGTTGCCAAATGGGGATCTTCCTTCCTTCTCTTTAAAAGGGTGAAATCGGATCATTCTGCTCTCTATTTTTCGGACATTATTTTCATTTCAAATCTTGAGAGGTTTTGCTTCCACAACCTTCTTGGGTAGGAGGAGAATGAGTACTCCTTAGTAGATGGTAAAAAGAAGGAGAGTAGATCGAAGGGTTATAGTAGTTTGGAAAGAATGGAAATAGGTAAGGATAGTGTTGGGAGCTTTAAATCCTAGAAAAACTTTACAAACCCTCTCGGATTTGGTAGCATAACTTACTACTAGTTTAGTTGTAGAGCTTAGGATTTGGTAGAAAGGTGTGCCTCATAGTTAGCTTTTTAAAAAGCTAAGGCAAACTAGATTTGAATAACATATGTGTTAGAAATAATGTTTTAAATGACCAGTGGTCCTTAGTCAAGTTAAATCTCCTACCCTCGCAAAACCCTCTCGGGTTTGGTTGCATTACTTGTTACTAATTTAGCTGCAGAACTTAGGATTTGGTAGAAAGGTGCGTCTTGTAGTTGGTTTTTTAAAGAGCTAAGGCAAGCTAGATTTGGATAACATAGGTGTTAGAAATAATATTTTAAGTGACTAATGGTCTACAACCAAATCAAACACGATGTTAAACCTTCAAAAGTTGGTTTAAATGAATGACAATTTAACATAAAATTCTAGGATTTAGCATGTTGAGCTTGAAAAATGTATCTATTAATTTAAAATCGTGATTGATGAATAAGAAGCAAACTACTTGGTTTCAACTACAAACGCAATTTAACAACTAGAAATACACTTGCATTTGTTTTTCATCGATAACATATGTACTTTCGAGTATAGTCACCTCATAGAACCAAGAGTGGAGGGACAAAAAGTCGCTTAAAAAATGTTTTAAAATGAAAACATGTTGAAAAATAAGGAGGATCTAAAACCCCATTATTTGCATTAAATTATGGTTTGATACACGTGATAAATATTTATTCAAAGTATGCGATTTGAAAAGGAAATATTCAATTTTGAAAAAATAAAAATGAAGGTCATAATTAAATGTTAAAACTACTTGTTGAACAAATCCATATTAATTGTTGAAACAATCATTAAAAATATCAAATACGAGCATGAGATGATGAGCAAATATTTGATTTTGTGGCAAATGAAACAAATGTAGTTCTTCTACCATTTGGAGCCATTCTAGCATATCCTATTGTCCCAAAATCACCTCTACCAAGCAAATGGTCCAATCAAAAGCAAAGTTGTCATGTTAGACTTCAACGCAGAAAATGAGTGGACCACTATAAGTATGTCATGAACCCGACATGTTCCCAAACTCAGTGTATTTTGTGCACTCAGTTTAGTTTTATAAAGGTTCCATCAAAGACAAATGGAGTAGAAGATCTTCATTTACATCATGTCACGATATCCATATACATGGTATTTTTGTAAAACACCATCAAATTTGGATTTGTACCCATTTGTGGAGAAAAAAAGTTGAAAAGTGTAGATGTAGAATTCTACGTAGAGGTTGGATATTGGGCATCTACTAACCATTTGCAAGATTACAAGATATATGGGACAATGATCAAAATGTTTAAATCAGACTTTTCAAGTAGCTTACGACAACCACCAGGAAACAATCCATGACCAACAAACCTGACAAATAGAAATTTCAAAAATTGTATAAGACATCTTTAGAGGCTACATTGATTCCCTTGGTCATGGAATTAAGGGAAGTGGGTTAGAGACAAAACTACGAGTTGGTCCCTAAATCGGGATTTGGGCCATGACCAACAATGTAACCCTCCTCACAAGAATCTAAAGGAGAACAAAGTGTTATCGTATCTAAGTGAAAAGAAAAAAATGAAACAAAAATAAGCACATGGAAAAATGAATACCTTTGATAGGTGGTCCTCACTATTTGTCTACTGAGTTTACTATTTATGACATTCCACTTCATCTGGATCTTCAAAAATTAGTTATCCAAGAAAGACTAGATCTCCTTCAGCATGCACAAGTCATCAACATGGAAAAACAACACATCTCCATTTTCAAACAAGAATTTGTTAAAAAATAGAATGACAAAATCAATAAAGTTGTTGACATTTTGATTTTAGGAAGGGATAGAAAATTTTAAGTCAGATACATAAGGCACCAGGAGATTGCTTGGGATGTCTACATAGACACAATGGAAATGATCAAGCAATGATTGTGAAACCTTAAGAAATGAAAGTAGAAGAGGAGGCTATACCAACCAAACCTTGGCATCCCCAACAAACTTCGATGGATTTGGTGAAAAGATCTAACTTGGAATCCTCACCAAACTTCAGCATCAAAGTTTGGTGGGAGGAATGCATAATATGGAGATGCCACCAAACTTCAACATCAAAGTTTGGTGAGTGTTCCGATATGGAGATGCCATTAAACTTCACATGTCAAAGTTTGACGATGGATGTAATTCATAAAGGAAAAAACTTAGTGTCAAGGAAGGTTTGATGCATAATTTTGGGAATGTTTGTTGTGTTGAACAAAATTTGGCATCAAAGTTTGACTAACCCAACCACTTCTAGAAAGCAATTCTAATGTCAATTCTACAAGTTTTAAAAAATTCCAAGAACATGGTTCTAGAAATTTCATAAAGAAGCTCGGGGAAATGGGGAAATTAACTTATAGTGGGAATGAAGTCATCAAACTGTGCGAACTTGCCTTGCTGAGTGTATCCTAATGGGAGGTGGAGGAACTCGCTTGCATGATCTTTGTGAAACATCCACACCAAGGTTTTGATTCTAATATTATTAGGAAGGAGTGCCTTGGAAACCTTCAAATCCAACCTCCCCACCAGGAAACACATAAAGTTGTTTCACTTGAACATCAATTAATGACTTAGATGGGAGAATGTATCTTTCCCTATCTTCTTGATGTTCCAAGACCCTTGAGTCTTTTCCTTCAAAATTGGAGTCTACAACTTTTCCCTTGCTTTTTTCTTTGCTCCATCTTGGACTTTCTTCTTGCCATTGGCCCTTATTTCCATTTCAGATGATGCAAGGCGTTTAAGATAACTAACGTCAATTTTCTTTCAAAACTCCTTCTCAAAAGGAGGTGTGTTGTCCTTTGGGCAATTCATATACCATGTATAATCATGGAGATGGGAGGATGTCCAATCTCTGAATAAGTCTTTTTGGTACATAATGTTATCCGACTTGGGAACCCTCCAAATTTTCAAGTGCACTAGAATTTCACAAATAACACTTCCTTGAAGGAGCATAAAATTGAAATACTTCGGAGAATAAAAAACGGATGCTAGATTTACATTATGTAATGGAACAACTAATAGATCGGATATGAGCCAAGAATGTATTCACATGTAAAAAATTCATTTTAAAGCTTCATTCCCACCAATTTGTTATTCACATGCCTTACTTCATCAAATTTCATCCTTTGACTTGAACTCTTTGAAAAATGTAGTTTCCCAAGATATAAGCTTCCATTCCTTGATGTAATCTGACAAGGAAGATAAGTCACTTGTATCTCCGATAGACAAGGCAAGATCCATGATTATCAATGTGTACAACTTTTAAACTTCAACCTTAAGATCCATAAGAGTAGACCTCAATTGCAAGTCCTTGAAATTAGGCCAAAAATTTGTAATTGAGAGAATGTAGGATTTGTAGGAGGTACCTGAGACCAAAAGGTGGCCTTATGAACCCACTTGTCAAATGTAGAATCAAAGAAAGTTTCTATTAGGAATTTCTTGGCCTACCTCAACACATTGGATTCGTTCCACTCCATGAGCCACAAAACCTTCTAGTGATTGGAAATGGCTAATGAGGCCAACATTTGTAGTTTATATGTTAACATCTCTAGATCCGAGTTCATATCATAATGAATCTAAATCTATCATAGGAATTTTGGACCCAATGAAGGATAACAAATTAGAAGATGTTTCGTGAAGGCTATTAGGTGTTCCTTCCTAATCTGTTCCATGGCTTTCTCCATGAGCATTTTCATTTTCGATGTTGACCTTTGGCTAGGGTCTAACATTTCGTTGTAATACAACTTGACAATAACATGTGTTGTTGTAGAGAGTTTTTTTTGTACACAAGAAACAAAAGGATTTTGAATTTAGAAGACATGAATGTTTTATTGAGAAGAAGAATGTAATTGAAGTTAAAAGATTGTTATTGTTACCTTACACATGTACTCAATAAATGCCTCCATTGTCAATGGATACCAAGTCTTGCAAGATTTATTCTCACACTTCTTGTACAAGTCAAGGGATACCACATCTTTGAATTGTTAAAAAGGAATTTTGCCAATGCTTTGGATTTTGAAAAAATCATGTACAAGGTTGGGCTTGACATGATTTAACTCAACTAGCCTGCAGATTTAACAAATCTAAAATGAGTAAGGTATGAGAGACATGCAAATGTACATTCAAATGAGCTTAAGCAACATGAGAAAAACATGCTTACTTATTGAGGTTAGTCATGGCAATGAAGAGCTCCGCGAGTCCTCTTGTTGTGTCCAACAAAATGGAATCAACACAAATGTGCCAATTTGCATCATTAGGGTGTACCTGAGTGATGTATGGCACCCGCACTTAAAGATGGTGACTTTTGTCCCACACATGGAACATACGTCCTAAAAACCTGGAGAGATATGGGTGTCCTTTGAGAAAGACTTCAAATTCATCATTAGCAACCTTCTAATGTTGATCCCAACCCTTTTCATAAGTGTCCACAAGAGCTTCTTCCCCTTACCATTTTGTGGCAAACACATAAAAAACTTTGTCACACTCCTTGTAACCCATATGGAAGGCTTATTACATTTTCAACACATCACTTTTCAAGGCCAATTTCACCACATGCATAGATATCATTATGCAAAAGGGAATGCCCATTCAAGCTTTCTCCTTTGGCAAAATCTTGTGTCTATCCAAGACTTCCACAAGGTGCAAATAACATAGCACAAGCCATACCTGCTTGCTTTGTGACTACTTGTCGTAGCCTTAACCTTGGGCTTGTGACCAAGGCAAAGGCTTGTAAAGGTGTGGGCCAAAAGGGAAGCCTAAGAGTTGTATTTCATGCTCCTGAAAATGTGTGAGAATGTGAAGGAATGAACCCTCACACTCCCAAGTGAGCTCCCACTTTGGGAGTTGGAGTTGTGATGGACTTCAAAATTTTCAAAGAGCGATTACAGGGGTCAAAACTCATTGGATTGAAGAGTTTTTTATACTATTGAAAAGCTCTTGGAACGTAGATGTGTAAAATGGGCTTACATGACCCATTAGGGTACTTGAAACACAAGTTATGGCCAAAAGCTCTCGACGAGGGCTACAACTTTGCTTCAGACCTCACCTCAATTGGAGGTCTACACATAAAATTATGGCCCTACAAAGTCATGAAAGTCCCAATTTTGGGAATTTCGGGACTCCCACTTGGGGTCGTAAGACAAAATGACATTTGGGTGTTAGCCCCATGGCCAGGCATAGAATATACTATAAAGGGGAAGGTGGTGGCTTCCCCCAAGTTCGGGTTGTGGTGATCTTGTGAATCCATGTCTGCTCGTGGCTTGTTCATGCACCAAAAGTGCTCCAACTATGCAGTACTCAACTTGTTGTTTGGTTTGTATAGGTCTGTGTGAATAATTGAACTGCTTGTCATTCTTCCTAGTCCCATCCCGAAGCTCCAACACACCCTTTTACCCCCAAAGTGTTGCAAGCCAAGGAGTGCACCCCAACTCCTTCTCTTTTCATTGTTTTCACCTTTGGACTCATAGTTAGGTCCATCAAGGAGCTTGGGGGTGCATCATTACTTTTGGGGAAATATTCTTAGAATATTCTTGGAATATTTTTGAAAAACTCTTCAAAAAATTCCTTTAAAATTTTAAAAAAATCTTCATACTAGTAAACAACATATAGTTCTAAGCCCATCCACATCTTTTGCCAACTTTGAATATGCATTTCATTGTTGTCAATGTATTACTATCACGGAATGAATCCCTTTGTTTGATTAGGTGAGTTTGAACATAAGACCTAGTAATACTGAAAAATTATTTTAATAATCAATTCTAAAAACATGAAACACTATCCTATTTTAAACTTTTTGCCACAAAGCCAATGATTTCCTTTTATAATTTGCACTCGTTTAATAAATTGATTATCTTTAATTGGTGTTATTTTGCTGAATTAAAACCTCCATTGTTCCTTTAAAAAAACATTTACATGCACAAAAATTATGTCTAACTAAATACAAACTTTGTTATGTTTCAAGCCTTGGCTTTGAGAAAGTCGAACGTTCAAAAAACCCCAACTCCAAAACAATTCTTGAACCCAATCTACAAAGTTTCACATCTAAATGGAATGTTTCACAACTACACATTTTGAATCATAGATTGTGATGTTGTTACTTCTTTTGAATATCAACGGTATCGTCTATCTTTATGTTGGACATATTGAGTAAACCTAATTTTTTTGGGTGTGTTGCTTGCATCATTATAGCCCATTTATGTCTTTGGTGTCGCCGATTATGCGCCTTCCTCTTCTTCATTTGGCATAACATCTTTTGGGCATGGTGTTTCAAGCACGATGGTTTTTGCTTCGTCATCTGACTCCATCATTCTACCATATGGGTATATTTCATAGTTTTCCTCCTCCACCTTGTTACTAATTATATTAACCTCCATTAGTTGGTCCATTTCCTTATTGTAAGTGAATATTGGTGATTCATATGGGTCATCCTTTACATTTGAATCGTTTTTTGGCCAATTTTTCTCTAAGATTGAATCGCTTATTTTTTTGGGTGCATTGAACCCTAGCAATTAGTTGCATTGTTGATGAAATCGTGTTATGAAATTTCTATTTGTCAAGTTTGCTAGCCATGGATTGTTTCTTGGTGGTTGTTGCAAGTTGCTTATAAACTTTGATTTAAACATTTTGATCATTGTCCCATATATCTTGCAATCCTACAAATGGTTAATATATGCCCGGTATCCAACCTCTGCCTGGAACTCTACATCTACACTCTTCACCTTTCTTTTCTCCACAGTCAGGTACATATCCAAATATGATGGTGTTTGACAATAATACCATGGATATGGAAATTATGACATGATGCAAATGAAGAACCTTTGTTCCATTTTTCTTTTATGGAACCTTTCAATTTCAATATACAATTAAATTGAGTGCACAAAATACATTAAGTTTGAGAACGTGTCAAGTTGGTGACATATTTGTAGTGGTCCACACATTTTCTGCATTTAAGTCTAGCATGACAACTTTGTTTTTTTATTGGAACATTTGCTTGGTAGAGGTGATTTTGGGACAATAGGATATGCCAAAATGGTTTCAAATGGCAAAACAACTACATTTGTCTCATTTGCCACAAAATCAAATATTTGTTCATCATCTCATGTTCATATCTAATATTTTCAATGATTGTTTATTTCAACCCTAAACCCTTGAAACAAACAATCAACCTTAAACCCTATTGGGTTTCATGAATTCTATTGACAATAAGTTGCCAAACATTAGCAAATCCTCTTTCAACAAATTGCTCAACAAGTTTGTAAAAAAATGTTTTGGATCAACTTCTTTATATTTGCCGTTCTTTGAAGAAATCCATGGCATGTGTAAACATTGCCAAATTGTAATCTCCCATATTTTCCTTGGGAATGTGTATAGTCTGTTTGAGTAATGCAAGACTTTCTTTGTTTATCTTTGCATTAGCCCATAGCCATGCCACCCATTCATATGTTTTTTCAATTACCCTTTTCCATTTTATTCCCCACGTTTTAATTTCGAACAAATGTTAGAGGGGGTTTAGTCTGGTATCATCTTTTGGATATTCCAAGGGTAAATTCTATCTTGTATGTTTGAGATTAATGTGTATTCAATCATTGATTTCAAAGTGTTTGGTGTGACATTTGGTGTCAATTTTCTTTTTCCCATTGTAGAATAAAGGTTTCATGTTTGCAAACATGTTTTAGAGGTAGAAAGGATGAAGCTTGGCAGTTAGGGTGGAGTGAATGCAAATTCATATATAGATCGAGCAAATTAGTAATAAAAGGGGAAAATTGCAATTTGATTATATAAGTTGCCAAAATGGTGCTAGATGCAAGAGGTTGAAATTGTGAATGAAAATAACAAATAGCTTGAAATGGTATAAACAATGTAAAGTGTCAATGGCTACTTGGTATTGTCTCAATCCCTAATGGCCACATGCCTCTTCATGGTGAATGGGTAATGAATGGACCGGCAGATAACTCCTTGTGGGCCAATAAGCTTGTAGTTAAGTATTGTTTCAATTTCTAATGGGCACATGCTTCTTGGTGGTGAATGGGTAATGTATGGATTGGCACATATTTATTAGTGGGTCAAGAGGTGACTATGCCACTAAATGGATTTAGTTTAGAATTATAAATGGTTTAGATGTTGTAGAAATATAACTTGAAGTATTGCATCAACATTTCATGTGATATTATTTTCAAGATAAAACCAACAAAAAAATATTTTGTCTTTTATGAGTGAGATAGTAGGTCATCCATGATTTCTCATAGGTTTGGCATCCATCCTTTATAAATTTTCATCCATTTGATTTATCATCCAAGAATATTGTTCATCCATGGCCACGTGGTAAAATATTCCTCCACATCATTGAATATTTTGTCCCATGTGTCAAAAAATACTTTGTTGACGTTAGCATGATATTTTTGAAAAGATTCGCTTGGGCTCACTTGTTAACGTTCATGTGTTCACCACTCACATTCACACACTCACAAGATAGCATCCATCTATGCCCTCACCCTTCATAGTTCACTTTTGGTTCATTCTTAATTAATTTATAATTCACTTATAGTTAGGAAGGCTTTCGGGAATTTTTTTGGTCAATGTGCATATGAAAACCTTGATGGAAGCTTTTGTGACCTAGGTTTCTAAAGAGGTACAAATAAAAGTAAAACCCCCCATTATGTTCAGTTTGTTTGACATTAGTTTAAGGTACAATCTTGTTCCATAGCTTCGTTATATTCCTTTTGTGTTCATACTTTTATAAATTATCACAATAAATATTTTTTTACACTTTTGTTTTGCACACTTGTTTTTGTCTTTAGCTTCAAGTGTGGTCTATGTTCCATGTTTGAATTTAGACTCAAGTCTATCTTTCATCATTTGTCTTCATAATTCTTATGCCTACGACACCATCTTTGTTGTTTCGATTGAACAAAATCTACAAGTTCATTTATTTGTTAGTAGCTAGTCTATTAAAGAAGGTTATTATTGCTTGGTAGGTAAATGAGGCTAGGTAGGCCTAATAGGCATGCATCTAGTTCAATGATGTGAAATAATCAAATGATGTTTGTTTCATTTTTAGACTTAAAAGTGATAGCACAATTACTTAAGGACAATTTGTATTATCATAATCATAACTTTTTATATTTATTTGAATTGAAAATGTAAAGTCATACTCCACATTGACATTGTCATTATTTTGTTATCAAGGTTACAATAAACTTAAAATTGGGAATGATATTAAAAGGTATGGATGATTTTTTTAAAAAAAACTTGTAATGGAATTTTGAATGAATGACATTTTTTAGATCACAAAGTAAAAAATTAGCATGTGGATTCAAAAGTATGCCATAGTAGAATCAATGTTTTTATAAAAAATCAACATCAAATTATGAAGTGTTTAAAAGCAAGACATGCATTGAAACTTTCTTCTAGAAAATAAAATTTAAAAAATAATAATATTACATTATTAGGTCTTATTGGTCCATTTATCATTTGAAAATTCATTATTTTTACATGGATTTAAAAAACTAAGTATATGTTTAACCATGTGCACTAATTGGGGTTACTCATATTTTTGAATGGATCAAGGAAGTGAACAATGGATGCATAAGTTGTTAATTATGAAAATGCAAAAAAATTAAATATTGTTTAAAATGGATTGAAAAGAAGCCAAAATTGGCTTCCTAACCATGTTTTCACCTTTGCAAATATTGCTTGTGCAACAAACAACAAGAAATAAATATTTCAAGTAGGAATGTAACAATGCAACTCATAATTTTGTAATTATTTTAAATCTATATTTTAGAGTATGTTAAAACATTTAAAATTAAAAATCTACCTATTTTATGTTACCTACCGTAAAATAATTCTAGGAATGAATGTTGACCTTTCTTTTTGAAAGGTGTCATGATCCAATTAATTTGCAAATAGTTTTAATTGTCAGCCAATGAATATGGAGGAACACCATCTATAGCTTTCCTAGCATCAAACCAACCTTGATACTAAGGACATTGATACAATGTAGACCTACATTGTATGCAAAATCATTGACACTACCTAGCAAATTCAAACAAATGTCAAGAATTTATTTGTTGTAATTTTCAATATCATGAACAACAATCAAATAACCATTTGTTGTATGGTACAATAGTAATATTCAAGAAAAAAAAGTTTTAGGTCTAGAAATTACAATGTGGGTGCCATTGATTACACTATGCACATTTGTCAACCCACACCATTTCTCGAAACCTTCTATCATAACATTCTTTTTTTACCATATTGGTTAAGATTTCAACTTCTTGTACATAAGAGATATTCATAGCATCCACAAACTCATGGAACATTAAAAAAATAAAAATTTGATAATTGCAAAAAAATTATGTAAACCAAACAAAATAACACCATGTGGACCAACTTATAGATATCACATGACACCCACATTTTGACATGGATTGCTCTTTGATATCAAGTGTCCTATTTCAACAAAATAGGTTGCAATTGGTTAACAATGTTAATGATAAAACTTTGACATTCAAAAAATTTAAACTCATATGTCATCTTCATATTCCATGAGGAGAAATTGAAAGTACCATTTTGTATTTCTTGGTGTCACCTAATGATTTAAATCATGTGATAGAAAATGGAGAAAATTGGACAAATGAAAATTGTGAAATATAGCTACATTGAATAATTTTTTTGTCCAATAGTTTTAGCAATAGTTGAGGTTAAATTGTAAAAGTTTAGACCCATAAAGAAAGAACTTGTAGTGAGAACATTGAACACATGGTTGATAATTTGGAATAGAACATATAATCTATCATAAACAACATTCTTTCATGTATTTTGTCTTTGAAGGCGGGAAATTTTATTTGCTTTTATGATGATGAGTAGTGTAAATGATGAAAGAAAATGAAGATGATTTTTTTTTAAAGCTGAAAAAAGGTGAAGAACTTATTTGCTTTGAAGTGACAACATAAAATCATGATGAAACTTTAAAAAGAATTCTCTGTAAAATAAAAACCTCAAAAAATGAAAATAAAAATAAAAATTCATGCTTTGCAAAGAAGTTTGAGATTTAAAAATATGAAATCACCAAAAAAATGAATGCTTTTGTGACAATAATTTTAAAAAAAATTAAAATGTAAATTGTGCAACAATAGAAAAAGAATGCAATGTGACTAGCAAAAGCAATGATTGATGAAATTTTAAGTCTGCAAGGTGTGTAGCAAAAGAAGCCATGGAACTCAATGGAGACACCTATGTAGTGACAATGGGGAGAGCATTGAATGGAATGTGACTAACCACTAACACTAACAATCATCGCAATAGTGTGAAGCCATCGTGACAAAGGTGTCTAGCTTTTTGTTTTTGGGAAACCTAGTTTAAATTCTAAGTGTGAGTGAGTAGAGAAAAAGTTAGATCAGTGCTAATTGACAAAGGTCACTGTTTTTAACATGACATTATGAAAATGTTAATTTACGTAAGTTATTTACAAGCCCTACGACCAGGTCTGATTGTGTAGCTTTTATTCGAGTACTTCGTCAAGTTTTTCCCTCATCTACAGGTTTCACTCTTGGTTCTACCAGTTCTACCTTTGATGTGAATCAACCTCGAGGAACTGGTGTTATGTTCTGAAAGAGGCCCCATCGTAGAACCACCTGCAGCCAGAAGGAATTGCGTCTCGTTACTGAGCTTGATTTGTTCCTAAGTGGAACAAGCTGAACCAGACCCACTCCAGGGCATGTAAGCAATTTGATTGTCTTTATCATGCACTCTTTCAAAGCTGTTTTTTACCAGACAGGCAGCCAGCTGCTGGTTCCACTTTTGGCGTGGTCAGTTTCACTTGTGATGTTAATTGATGGTGGAGAACACGCTTGTGGTGAGAGGCAGCGGTGGGGAAAACTGATTACACTCTCGATAGGCCCTGGTAGAACCGGTTTCCACCTAATAGATTGGTTGCACTCCCTACTGGGCTCACTGTGAGCTAGTGTGTTCCTAGGTGGAACTGGCCCATACCATATTACGGAATGTTATTTGTTCACCATTTTAGAGAATGTCTGTCCTATGCTTACCACAAGAATCCTCTTCTGACTTTGATTCCTGCAATCACCAACCTGCTGCCTGTCACAAGCTGACACAGCGCTGAGGGTATACCGAAAACCTGTCAAAAT
>Ga0116226_10001620_pt1 | contig 19537 bp, 15 predicted proteins | sample S1TSphfallax_FD_89692 | JGI IMG/M metagenome (GOLD analysis project Ga0116226, IMG submission 89692) | Host-associated microbial communities from peat moss isolated from Minnesota, USA - S1T2_Fa - Sphagnum fallax MG | ecosystem: Host-associated > Plants > Peat moss > Unclassified | place: USA... | reverse complement strand
TTTGGCGGCTTGGTCGGGGGCGAGGTCGACGACCAGATCGATATCGGCGGTCAGGCGATCCACCCCGTGCAAGAGCACCGCGAGGCCGCCCACCAGTACGTACCGCACCTGCGCATCGTTCAGACCCTGCAAGACACTGAGAAAATCCGTCGGCATGCCCCATTCTAGCAGAGCCAAGCCTCGAAATAGCTTATGGACCGCGCCTTTTTCTCAGATTATCAATGGCTTACAGTGGATCCAGCGGCTGGCCGAGCAGCCGCGCTGGACGGGCTCAAAGTCCGCCCAAGCCGAAGTTCCCGACTTGATGAAACGACAGGGTGCGCAGGAACGGGAGATCGACGTCGATGACGCCGGAGACCTCGTAGTCGACCGCGCTGTGATCCTGCTTGTGTTTGGTAGCCTGGAGCAAGGCCAGCGCCATGTTCGCGGTCACGGTGACGTCGAAATTCGCGGACCCCATCGCCGGTACCGTGAAAGCCTGAGCGCTCTCGCCGCTCGCGATCTCCTCTCCCCCGCTGCGCAGCTGCGCGAGCAGGTGTTTGACGGGCAGGTCGCGATGGTTTGGATTCTGCACGGCCAGCGTGACGCGAAAGTGCTGCTCCAGCAAATTGCCGCCCGTGAATTGAATGGCGGCGACGTTCACGGTCGGCTTCTCGAAGCGCGGCACGAAGAGACTGCAGGCTGGGAGCAACAGCGAAATCGCGAACAGCAGCAGCGCTCGTGGCAACATAGCGCGCCATGATACCGGGTAACCCCTCGCGGATGCGCGCCGAAACGGTCTTGCGTCGCGCCTCGATGCTTGGCCGCTGCGTGCTGTTCGCCGCGACGCTTTGCGGCGCGGCAGGCGCCTCCACCCCGGTCGCGGGCGCGTCGGCGACGATCGCCGCCCCGACGACTTGTCTATCGACCGGCGACGGGTTTCTCAAGGCCCATTTGGCCGGCGCGATCAATCTCGATGTCGACTGGCGGAACAGTGGCACCACCTGCGAGGGCGAGTCCCGGCCGGGAGATGTGGGCGTGCGCCTGAGCTTCCGGCGCAACCCCGCGTCGCGCCCGAACCTGTTGTTCGTGTTCGGGCTGGGCGGCGTGCGGGAGGGCGAGCCGCTGCGCGCCGCGGGCGCCAATCTCACGATCATCGTGCAAGGCAAGAGCGCGATTTACAGCACGCGCGGCGACACACGTTGCACCGTCGACACGCTGCGCCAGCAGCCACTCGCCGGTCCGCACGAGTACCGCGTCGAAGTACGTGGCTTCTGTACACAACCCGCGCACGCCGTGCGGGGCGACGGGGACGTGTTCGTCAGCCGTTTCGATTTTGCGGGCCGGGTACACTACATCTTGCCCGGCGACGATCCGTGAGGCGCCTCGCAGGGCGCTGCGCCCGCGCCTGGATGCTGGGGCTCATCACCATCGGACCAGCGGCGGTCGCGCGGGCCCAAGCCCCCGCTTTCGGCGCGGGCATTCCTGTGTTCGGCTATGACATCGTGAACACCTATCCTCACGATACAGGTGCATTCACGGAGGGCCTGTTTTACCTGAACGGATTCTTGTACGAAAGCACAGGCCTCGAACAGCACTCGACCATCCGCAAAGTCCGCCTCGAAACCGGCGAGGTCCTCGAGCAGGTGGACTTGCCGCCCCAGTATTTCGGCGAGGGCATCGTCAATTGGGGCTCTCATCTGCTGAGTCTGACGTGGAAATCGGAGGTCGGCTTCGTTTGGGACCTGCGCAGCTTCAAGCAACAGCGACGATTCAGTTACCGCGGCGAAGGCTGGGCGCTGACCCAGGACGGCCATCACATCATCATGAGCGACGGCACTGCCAGCTTGCGCTTCCTCGACCCCACGACGCTCTTAGAAACCGGTCACCTCGATGTGAGCTTGAACGGCAAGCCCGTGCCGCGAATCAACGAACTGGAATGGGTCGATGGCGAGATCTATGCCAACGTCTGGGAAACCAATTGGATCCTGCGCATCGACCCGGCCAGTGGCCACGTGATCGGTCTGATCAATCTCGCGGGACTGTTGCCGTCAAGCGACCACGTCCCGGGCATCGACAGTGTTTTGAATGGGATTGCGTATGATAGAAGGCGTGGACGCCTGTTTGTAACCGGCAAAAATTGGCCCAAGTTGTTCGAAATACGGCTCGTTCGCCGGGGTGAACTGCCGCAGTGAACTCCTACAGCCCGTAGGGGTCTAGTCCTACAGACAATCACGACGGCTGTTGCGAAAGTACAACAAGCGAAGCGGATGTCTTTGCAAAAATCATTAACGGAGTCGGACGAATGAAAAGATTGATGTTGGCAGGCGCGATTGTCGCCGCCGCTGGGCTCTCCGGAGTCGCGGCCGCGGACGACGACACGGGGGCACTGTATGTCAGCCCCATGGCGCAATGGTGGCACCTCGACGAGGATCGTGAGGCGAAGAGCGGTCCTGCGGGTCAATTGGGCCTGGGCTACAATTTTGCACCGAATTGGGCGGCAGAACTCGAATTTGGAGGCGGGAAATTCACCTCCCATGAGAACGATCAAAAACTGACGCTGCTGCGGTATTCGGTCGATTTCATCCGCAAGTGGATGCCGGACTCGACCGTGCACCCTTACGTACTGTTCGGCGGCGGCGGCTTTCATGACCGTCTGACCGGTGGTTACCCGACGAGTGACGAGTTCGCGGCCGAAGTCGGCACCGGCTTGCTCTTGGATCTGGGTCCGAAGATCGGCTCGACGCGCTGGCAGGGGCGCGCCGAAGTGAAATATCAACATGAGTTCAACGACAACACGGCGGCGAGCAACGACGTCGGTGACTGGGTGTTCGGCCTGGGGGTGCAATACTCCTTCGGTATTCCGAATCCCCCGCCGCCGCCGCCCCCGCCGCCGCCCCCGCCTCCGCCGCCCGTGGTCGCAGCGCCGCCGCCTCCGCCGGCTCCGGTCGATGGGGACGATGACGGCGACGGCGTGCCGAACTCGATCGACAAATGTCCGAACACACCGAAGGGTGACAAGGTCGATGCCTATGGCTGCACGATCAAAGAGGAGATCAAGCTCGAGGGTGTGAACTTCGCGACCGCTTCGTGGACTCTCACACCGGAGTCGGACTACGTGCTGCAGTATGCGGTCAAGACCTTGAAGAAGAATCCGGAACTCGTCGTCGAAATCGCCGGCTATACGGACAGCCGCGGCTCGGCGCCGTATAACCTGACGCTCTCGCAGCACCGGGCCGAGTCGGTACTGACGTACCTGCAAGACCACGGCGTGACCAACACGATGCACGCCAAGGGCTATGGCAAGGACCACCCGATCGCGAGCAACGAGACGAAGGATGGTCAGCTCGAGAATCGTCGGGTGACCTTGAGGATCCTCGGCGGCCTGCACTAGCGGTCTGCACTAGCGGTCTGCACTGGCGATCTTTCCACGCGAGACCGTGTGATCCGGTCTCGAGACCCCCGGACGGGAAACCGCTCGGGGGTTTTTTTATGAGTGGCTCAGCTGAACCAACAGTTCGTCGCCACCGTGATGCGCGTATCGCGTCCGTAAAAAGGCGCAACGTCGTGAAACACGTAGGACGGAAAAATCACCAGTTGTCCCTCGCGCAAGCGCAGTTCGTGCGGCCGCAGGGCAAAGGGGCGTCGTAGCGTCGCATTGGCGGCATCCAAATACCCATTCGCACCCTGGCGCGTATCCTGAAAGCGGAGCACGCCGCTGTCCGGATGTTGGGGCGATGGCTCCCCCGCTCGCACGCAGTAAACGGCGGACCATGAAGCCATCGGATGATTATGGGCGACGAACGACCCGGCGTAACGGGACACGTGGAACCAGGTGTGATTGTGCAGTTTGAGCCGCGCGAGGTCCTGTGCCGTCACGGCCGTCGTTTCGATCACCATGCGTCCGATCGCATCGAGCATGAAGCGGCGCAGTTCCTGCACGCAGGGCTCCGGCCAGCGGAACAGATTGAACCGGCTTTCGAAGGTTTCCGCCTGCGGTGCATGGCTGGGCGTCGGATTTCGGTGTTCATCGTTCTCGCGCGCGAGGAACAAGGACTCCAACTCACGATTCAAGCGGGAGCAGTCGCCCAGCTGCAGTTCTCCGAACGGCACCGCGAACAGGGGCTGGATGGTGAGGGGCTTCACCAGTGCCCCACTCCCTCTTGCCGCGGGCTCAGGAAGCGTGCGCGCACCGTCACCAGGACCAGCGGGTCCTGCGCGCGCAGCAGCGCGATCTCGTGCGTGAGTCCGGCCGGAAACACGGCCATCTGGCCGGGCACGGGACGCCAGGCATAATGACCGGGACGGTACGGCAGCCGCATGTCGGCGGTGGTCGCATCGGCGAACGTCGTGGACAAGCGCGATTCGAGTATGCGCAGCAGGCCACTGTCGGCGCGCGTAGCGGAGGCGCCCGGACCGCTCACACAATAGACGGCGCACCAGGCACTCAAGGGATGGTTGGCCGGCGGGAGACATCCGTCGGGGTGCACGATCGTGAACCAGGCACGGGCTTGCATGGTCAGTTCACGCAGTTGCGCGTCCTCCATGGCGTTGACTTCGCGCACGACGGTGACGATCCCGCGGAACATCGCCGTGAGCAGCCGCTGCACGGTCGGCTCGCGGCTCTCGGTCAGATCGTCACGGCCGACGTAGCGCAGCGCGTGCGCTTGCGGACCGTCCGCAGAGGTCTCGATCCGCTTCGTGACCAGATCGACGAGGGCGGGATTCAGAACCGCCGCGCCGTCGACCGGCAGGATCGCGAACGGCGCCGCATGAATGGGCACGACGAAAGAGGGTGTGTTCATGGCAGCGACGGCGCGTCCAGATAATCGCTCAAGTCTTGCAGCTCGCGCGCATAGTGCCGGGCGCGGCCCGAGGAACTGCGATAAAGCGGTTCGCGCACCTGCCAGACGCTCGCGGTCTTGATCGCGCGGCCGGCGGGAACGGCGACGGGCGCGCTCTCGTCCCGCGCGATGCCGAGGAATTCGCCGGCCCGACGCAGCATGTCCTTAGGGTCGCGCACGAGCGCATCGTAATCGAAATCGAAGATGTCCCCTGGAAAAAGCGCCCGCCAATGGGCCATCAAACGCCGGTATTCGCGAAAGTAATGACCAATGTCGAGCAGTTCCAAGGCATAACTCATACTTTGGTCCAGGTGTAGAAAATAGATCGACAGGCAGTTGTCGAGCGGGTCGCGTCTCGTATGAATGATCTTCGCCCGGGGAAACAAGCGCTTGATGAGGCCGATGTGGAGGAAATTATCGGGACGCTTGTCGATGACCCACTTCGCCCCCGGCGCGATGCGCGCAAGTTGCGCGCGATAAGCCGCCGCCATCGCCGCCAGACGCGCTTCGGAAAGCTGGCGCAAGGATTCCGGATAGGGCGCGAGCTCGGTCTGGATCAAGCGCGGCAGAAAGTCGAGTTCGCCCGCGGCGACGACAGTGCCGCCGGTCGCGACAGTGCCGCCGGTCGCGAGCAGTTGTTCGGCGAGAGTCGAGCCCGAGCGAAACATGCCGCAGACGAAGATCGGCTGCGGTGCCTCGGGAACATCGTCGGCGGGAGGCCCGAGGTATTCGCGGCCGCCCAATGAAGCCGCGCTCGACGGTGTCACGTGCGCGGCAATCAAGCGGTCGACGAACTGGGTATAGGCGCGACGATCGTAGCGCGCGGTACCGGCGGGCGCGCTCGCCCGGCTCGCGCCGTTGGCCTTGGCGTACGCAAGGAACGCTCGCGCGTACTCGCCCAGCGCATCGAGTGCGCGGCCGAGCGCGAAGCCCAGGCTGGCACGGTCGGCGGCCGAGGCGGCGGGATCGGCGAGGGCACGCTCGAGACGCGGTACGACCGACGCCAATTGCTCGCCCGGAGGCAGGAGGTTCGCAAAGCGCGCCAGTGCCTCGTACCAGCGGGGATCCTGACTCAAGATGGTTTCATAGAGCGCGAGGGCCTCCGCGCGCCGCCCGAGGTCCTCGCAAAGATTCGCCAGGTTCAGCAAGGCGGGCCGAAATTGCGGATTCAGGCTGATCGCACGCCGCAATTCGAGCTCCGCCTCGGCGTGCATCTGTAAGTGATCCGTGTAAATGACGGCACGGTTCAGGTGCGCTTCTTCCGGGCGCGCAACTCGCGCACCGAGAGCGCGCTCATAGGAGGCCAGGGCATCCGGGAAGCACCCAAGACGCCGCTGCAGGACCGCGAGGTTGAACCAGGAATCGGCGTGATCGGGCCAGCGCGCGAGCAGGCGCCGGTACGTGTCGGCCGCCTCGGTCAGACGATTCTGCCGCCGCAGGAGCACGGCCTCGCGCACCATCGCTTCCGGGGAGTTCGCTTCGGTTTGCACGCCGCCGCTATTCAAACGGAGGCCGCCGCACGAGTCAACAGCCCCGGCGCTCGCGGCTCCGTTACAATGACAGCCCAAGTCGAGAGGAAGCCACCGTGAGCACAGTCAACCCCGCGCCACCCGATGAGACCGCGATCCTCCGGGGCCTGCAGGCCGCCAAGGCCGAGGCGGCCGCGGGCCGCATCCCGGAGTCGGATCAGATCCTGGCGCGCGTCGCGCAGTCGGCGCCGAACCACCCGGCGGTGCTCAATGAATTGGGGATCCGCATGCTGGCCCGCGGCGCACCCGAGCAGGCCCAGCAACTGTTCGCGCGGGCGACGAGCCTCGATCCCCGGCACCCGGCGCTCTGGGCCAACCTCGCGAGCAGCCTGCGCCAGCTGGGCAGGCGCAACGAGGAAATGGAAGCGATCGAAAAGGCGCTGCTGCTCGAACCGCGGCATCTCTCCTCGCTGCTCCAAAAGGGCGCTTATTTCGAGGAGATGGGGGAGCGCCGCCAGGCGGCGCGCACCTACCAACACGCGCTCGAGACCATTCCGCCCGGCGCCACCACGCCCGCGAACGTGCAAGAAGCCCTCGATCACGCCAGGAAAGTCGTGGCGGCGGATCTGGCGGAACTCGATGCAGCGCTCGAACAGCCGCTCGCCGCGATCCGGGAGCGGCACGGGGGCAAGGCGCAGCGCCGCGTCGACCGCTGTCTCGACATGCTCATGGGTCGCCGCAGAGCGTTTCACTCTCAACCGACCTTCATGTATTTCCCGGAACTGCCCGCCATCGAATTCTTCGAGCGCGCCGACTTTCCCTGGTTGGACGCGTTCGAAGCGGCGACGCCGGAGATTCGCGCGGAGCTCTTGCGGGTCATGGTCGCCGATCGCGAGGGACTGCAGCCCTACATCGACTTCCCGCCGAGCATGCCGCTCGATCAGTGGAAGGATTTGAACCGGTCGCGACGCTGGAGCGCCTACTTTCTCTGGAACAAGAGCGAGCCGAATCCCGCGCACATTGCCCGCTGCCCGACGACGGTCCGCGTGCTCGAAACCGCCCCGCGCTGCCGCGTCGAACGGCGCGCGCCGACGGCATTCTTCTCGATCCTCGATCCCGAAACGCGCATTCCGGCGCATACGGGCGTGACCAACACCCGCTTGACGGTACACCTCCCCCTGATCATCCCGCCGAACTGCGGCTTTCGCGTCGGCAACACGACGCGCGAGTGGGTGCCGGGCGAGGCCTGGGTGTTCGACGACACGATCGAACACGAAGCCTGGAATCTCTCGGATACGCCGCGCGCGATCCTGATTTTTGACATCTGGAATCCGCTGCTCAGCGAGGCGGAGCGCGATCTGATTCAAACCGCGACCGAGATTTACGCGCAATACTACGGCACGCCCGCCGATCCGGTCGGCTGAAACCTGGGATAGCTCTCGACGAGATCACCGAGGGCTTCTTTCAGGCGCCCTAAAAAGGGCTCGAAGTGCCGCCATTGATCGACGGCATCGGTGTAGATCGGAAGCCGCACCTGCTCCGAGCTGATCGTCATGACCGTGCGAGGATTCTCATAGAACCGTAGACAGGCGGGCTCGAAGTCCAGCCTGCAATGATCGAGCAGGCGGCGCACGGTGCGCTCCGGTTCGGCCACCAGCTGTTCATAGTGCACGCGATGCACGCGCCCGGGCAGTTCGCGGTCGAAGTGATCCATGAGCTCGACGTAGTCGCGGTAGTAACGGCCGAGTTCATGGAGATCGTAGGTGAAATACTGACCCTGCGCGAACAGCTGCCGGTAACACGACAGGCCGCAGGCGAGCGGATGACGGCGTGCGTCAATGATCACCGCTCGCGGAAACAGGAGACTGATCAGACCGATGTGTCGGAAGTTGCTGAGCATCTTGTCGACGAAACGTGGCCGGCCCAGCGGCCGATGCACGGCGGTTTGTGCCAGATAACGCGATGCGAGGGTCGCCACGGCCGACTCGCTCAAGTCCCCGACCGCCTGGGGATAAGCCGTCTCCTCGCGCGATGGCGTCGCGTCGATGAGTTCGAAGACGAGATTATGAATGTCCGGCAATTCCCGCGTGCCCTCGATTTGCGAGTGGCTGGCGAGGATCTGCTCGATCAGCGTCGAACCGGACCGCGGCATGCCGACGATGAAGATGGGGTCGGCACGCAGAGTGCCCCAAGCGGCCCGCTCGGCGAAGAAGCCGGCCGTAAAGAGCGTCTTGCTCCGTTGCATGCGGGCCTCGTTTGCCGCGGCGTCGTAGGGAATCGAGGCTCGCTGGGCCGCGTTGCCGCGCTGGTAATGGGCGAACGCCGTGCCGAAGTCGCCGGCGTCCTCGCAGGCCTTGCCGAGTGCAAACTCCAGGTAGACCCGATCCGCCAGCGACGCGGAATCGCCGGCGAGCGCGGCGCGCATCGTCGCGAGTTCCTCCGGCGTGAAACGGAAGGTCTTGAGGTCCGCCAGATTGAAGTACGCTTCGCCGAGACCCGGCTTGAGGGCGAGCGCGCGTCGGAACGAGGCCTCGGCAGCCGGGCGATCACCCATCTCGCGTCGGAGAATGCCGAAGATCAAGGGAACGACGGGGGAATCGGGGCGCAGGGTGCTGGCGCGTTCCAGCAGCGCGACCGCCTCGGGGGTTCGGCCGAGGAGCCGGATGGCTTTTGCCTTTTGCACCAAGTACTCGATGTTGTCCGGATCTGCCGCGAGCAATCGATCGAGCAGCGGCAGCGCCTCGCTGCTGCGCTCCTGCATTTGCAGCAGCCGCGCCAATTCGAAACGAGCCAGTGCGTCGCCGGGCGCGACCAGGAGACAATGGCGCAGGTACTCTTCAGCGCGTTGCGCATCCCCGCGGCGTGTCGCGAGCTCGGCGGCCATGCGCAGGGCAACGGGTTCATCCGGTGCGCGGGCCAGTTGCGCCAGCAACAGCGTGTTCGCGGAGTCCCAGCGCTGCTCAGATACGGCGAACCGCACCGGGTTCAATTCCGGCGGATCGGTCGTCAAGCGCGCGTAGGCGGCATGCGCGCGATCACCGCCGATGGCATCCCCTGACGCGAATCGCTCGGCGGCGAGCAAGCGCCAAGCATCGGCAAATGCGGGATCGAGTTCCACGGCCTGCGTCAAAGCGGCCATGGCCTCGGCTGCGCGACCGGCCGACGAATACGCGCGGCCGAGCTCGAGCCGCAGCGTCGCGGAATCCGGGTGAGTCTGGAGCAAGGATTCCAGCAGGGCGATTGCCGTGGCCCCCTCGCCGAGGCGGCGGCAGGCAGCGGCGAGCAGCAGGCTGGCTTCGGCGTTGTGCGGGCAGGCGCCGAGGATCTCGCCGGCCGCGCGCGCGGCGCCCGCCGGATCCGAGTCGAGCAGGAGCGAGGCGCGCATCAGCGCGAGGTCGGCCTGTGCGCTCGCGGTCATCTTGGGCCCTTCGGTTTTCGGAGGCGAACACTTAAGCCCAGCATGCAGCCGAAGTCAACGCAGGCGAGACCGGCGAATCGGCCTGCGCTAGAATCTCCGCGATGTCCACGCGAAACGTAGCTCGCATCAGCGCCGTGATTGCCGTGCATGCGGTCGGCTTATCACTGGCCACACTTCGGGTCGAGGCTGAGCCGAGTCCACTGGCGGAAGGACTCGCCCGCTGCGCGGGGATCGCGGCAAACCAAGCTCGCCTCGCTTGTTACGATGGCCTCGCGCGGCAAATCGCGGCGGCTCCCCCGCCGGCGGCAACGACGACCGCGCCGCCCGCAATGCCGACGCTCACGCCGGCGCCGAGCGCGGGCGCAGCGTCGGCGAATCCCCCCGAAGCCCACGCCGACGCCGCCCGCAATTTCGGTCTCTCGCCGGCGCAGATCAACCCGAAACCGGCGGGCCCCACGGCCATCGAGGCGCACCTCGCGGGCATCGCGTTCAATCAGGGTGAATTTGGCCAAACCTATCTGCGGCTGGACAACGGCGAGGTTTGGAAGACGCGTGACGACGTGGCGCGGCTCGCCGTCGGCGATCAGGTCAAGATCAAGCGAGCGGCTCTGGGTTCCTACCTTCTGCTGGATCCGGCGAAGCTCAGCTACCGGGTAACCCGGGTGAAGTAGCCGCGGAGGCGGGGTCGGCGTCGTAACCCAGCCGCTGCACCCAGGGCATCAGCACCGGCAGGACCGGCTCCAGCGCAGCCCGGTAATTGAGCCACTGGCCTGCGCGCCCACGATCCAGGCCGCGCGCGAGCTGGGCCGTGCTGGGGGTCGCGTGGCGACTCGCCTGCGCGCGCTCGGCAAATCGCTCGAGATCGGGCAACCACTCGAGATCGAGGAAGCGGCAGATCTCCCGTGCCCGGCTGGGCAGATCGGCAACCAGGCTCTCGTAGCGGACGTCGAGCCACTCCAGCCCGAGGAGCGGCTGCACCCGTGCGGCGAAGTCCATGGTCAGCGCATAGAATTCTGCCGCTTCTTTCAAGTCCAGGAACCGGTAGACCGCCGGATTCATGAGGAAGCGGCGGCGAAAACAGCCCAAGACCACGTCGCGGGGATCGCGGCGCGCGAACAGGATCTTGGCCCGGGGGAACAGTCGCGCGATCAGCGGCAGCTTGAGGGTATGCAAGGGGTGTTTGTCGATGAAGACCTTGTCCCGAACATCGATCCCGACGCGCCGCACCGCCTCCCAGTAGGCCGCGCGTAGCGGCGCAAGCTGCGATTCATCCGCCAGCGCGAGAGCCTGCCAGTCGAAAGGCTCGCGTAGAAATCGCAGCACGGCCTCGTGCAAGAACTCATGTTCCTCGCTGGTCGCGACCTGGGGATGCCCGTCGAGCACGAGCTCGAGCAGCGTCGTGCCGGAACGGGGAAAGCCGGTGAGAAATACCTGCGCGCGCGCTTCGCTGGAGCCCTCGCCCTCGGGCGCCCCGGGCGCGGGGGACGACGGCGATGCCCACTGGCGTAGATCCACGCGACTCAGGGACTCGATCAGCGCCCGGGTATAGTCGAGCATGCTGCGATCGCTCGCATAACGACGATGGAATTCGCGCAGCGAGCCATTGCAGGCGGCGTACGCCGCGAAGGCCTCGGCGTAACGACCGTTGGCATCGAGCACGTCCCCGAGCAGACCGCTGGCGCGCGCCTTGTCCAGGCGACCGGCTCGCGAATCGAGGAGCAGCCCATGCAGCCGACTTTCCGCGCGAGCAGTCTCGCCTTCGGCGAGTTCGGCGGCGGCGAGACTCAAGACGGCGTCGGGCAAGCCGGGTGCCTGGGCCAGCGCCTGCTCCGCCCACACCCGAGCCGCCGCATGGTCGCCGCGATGGGTGGCGATCGAGGCAAGCGCAACGACCGCCGCCAGGTTGCCCGGCTCGAGCGTCAGCGCCCGTTCGAGGCTCTGGCGCGCCTGCGCGAGTTCGCCGAGCGCGATCAATGCGTTGCCGCGCGTCGCGTGCGCAAAGGCGAGATCCGGATGATGCTTCAGCAGTTCGTCGCTGTGGCGCAAGGCCTCGGCGGGCCGCTCGAGCCGCTGCAGACACAAGGACAAGGCGTTGCGCGCGCCGATGTCGCGCGGCGCGATGGCGACTGCGCGCTCGAGCAAGACTACAGACTCCTCGAACTTGCCCTGCAACTCCAGCCGCGTGGCCATGACGTTCAACAGGACGGGGTGCTCGAAACCGCTGGCGAGTGTCGCTGCGGCCAAGTCGGCGGCCCGTTCGAAATCGCGCTGCTCGGCATACCGCAGCACGCTGCGCAGCGTTTCCAGATCGGTATCGAGATCGCGGGCCATCGGGATCAGGGTATCGGATTCACGAGGAGAACGGTACGCTAGCTCGATCGCACGGACGACCGCGCGATACCACCACAACGCTGGGAGAATCTACCGTGAATTCGATCAGAACCACTTTGGCCGCCATGGTCGCATCCGCCCTTGCAGCGGCTTGCGCGAGTGCACCGGCCGGGAACACCTCGACGACGCCGATCGCCACGCCCGCGAACCCGCCCGCCGCGATCAGCGCAGCATCCTCGGCCGCGGCGCAACCGGTCAAAGTTGCCACGACGACGTCGGCCGATCCAACGGGCGCGGCCGAAGCCAAGCACGCGGACCTCGAAAAGAGCGCCCGAACCATGGGCTACAAGCCAAAAAAGGGCAAAGACGGCAACACGCTCTGGTGCAAGACCGAGGCCACGCTCGGCACCCGGTTCGAAACGACGAACTGCGTCTCGGAGCAGACGATGGCGATGCAAATCGAGGAGATGCTGCAGACCCAGGACTATCTGCGGTCCCAACAGGGATGCAACGGCGGGGGCTGCGGCACGAAGTGAAGCGCGGCTGAACCCGGTCGGCGGCGCCCTGCTGCCAATCCGGGGGCCCAAAGAGAAACGGCGGACCCGTGTCCGCCGTCTCTGACTCACCTGAAAGCCTGGCGGCTTTCCACCCTACGCTAGAACTTCGCCGTCACGTGCGCATACATGTAACGACCGAGGGTGTCATAGGTACCCGCCCAGGTGTTGTCATTACAGGTCGCGGTTGGGCAGGCCGACAAGCTGCCGTTCGCCACGATCGGCGGGGTCTTGTCCGCCAGGTTGTTGACACCAACACGGACGCTGACGCCGCTCGTCGAGATCGGCATTGACGCCGACAAGTCGATGTAGCTGTAGCCGCCGATATGCGCCGTCGGCAGGTAATAAGAACCCGCCAGATCGGGGTTCTGGCTCGAGGAGTCGACATCGGTCGGTCCGATGTAGCGCCACCGGGCCGTGATGTCGAGTCCTGCCCACGGAGCACCCCAGGTCGAACTGAACACATGGCGCCAGTGCGGCGTTGGCGAACCGCAGGTCACGCCCGCGTAACCGGCGCAATCGTAGGTCGGGCCGCCGGGAACCGGCTGGTCCAGGAAGTTGATCGTCTCGGTGCCCTTGATGTTGAACCCGATCTTGCCGCCCGCACCCATGTCGAGACTGTATTGCGCCACCAGATCGATACCACGCGTCGAGATCTGCCCGATGTTCACCTCGCCCAGTTCCACGTACTCGCTCGGAGCCAACCACAAAGACCCGCCGGCACCGCGATGGATCAAGTCGCAGGACGAGGCCGCACCCGTCTCGCCGCAGGCGGAGATGATCTGCGTCGAGGACAAATTCTCGATCGCGTTCTTGATGTGGATCTCGTAGTAGTCGATCGAACCGCTGAACTTCGGCAGAAAGGTCGGCGCGAACACGAAGCCGAAGGTGTAGGTATCGGAGATTTCCGGTGTCAGTGCGCTGTTGCCGCCCGAGGAGGTGTTGATCTGGGCCGCGCCGTTGACGAGGATATTGCCGAACTCCGACGGGGTCACGCCGGTGTTTTCGCAATATTGCAGCGTGTGGCCTTGCACGAGGCCGTTGACCGCCGGACCCCAACACGGATCCGCTGCGCCGCCCGCGCCAATCGCCTGCGCCGTGTACAGATCGCCGACGTTCGGCGCACGCACGGCGCGGTTGTAGCCGCCCCGGAATTTGATGTCTTTGATCGGCGACCAGTTCAAGCCCAGCTTGAACGTGTTCGTGTTGTAGCCCGTGCTGTACGAGGAATATCGATAACCGCCCTCGACGTTCAGATCCTCGAGGAGAAAGCGATCGCTGGCGATCGGCAGTTTCGCTTCGACGAAGCCTTCAAAGAGATGGAAGCCGCCGTCGATCGGCTCTACGACACCGTCGCCACCGCCGGCCAGACCGTTGCCGAAGATATAGTCCGGAGAGAACGTGTAACGTTCCTGCCGGTATTCGGTGCCGACGTTGATGCTTGCCCCGGGCGAGGCCGTTGGCAGCTGAACGCCATACTGGCCGAGTTCGCCGGAGACGTCGGCGTGGGCGATGTATTCCGTCGACGTAATGCCGTAGGTCGAGGCCACTTCGAGATACTTGAGCTGCGCGGCGGTCACGCCGCCTGGCTGCCAAACGTTCCAAGGCACGCAGGCCGTATCCGAGCCATTCACCGCCGACGCACAAACCGGCTTACCGACGGCGACACCCGTAACACCGCCAGTGGCGGGATTCGGGATGACGTTGAGCGCATTGGCGATTTGCTGCACGCCGAGGAAGTCGCCCTCGTTGTCGTTCACCTGGGTGGTGCCCACTTGCCCGTAGGCGTTGTAGCTCCAGGAATCCAAGAACTTGCCCTTGACGCCCAAGGTTTCGTGGAAAGAATTCGAGGTGTAGTTATCCTCGCGGCCGCCGGATTCTACGCTGCGGCGCGCGATGTACAGCGCGATGTTGTTGCCCGTAACGTTCGTGTAAAAGGCATGGTTCGCAGCGACGACACTGGGAGAGCACAGCGCCGACGATTCCTGGGCGGTCAAAAGAGGGTCTGCACAATTGATCGTGACCAGCGGGAAGAACGCGCCGCTAGGACCGTAGAGGGCGGTCGACGTATTGCGCGCGAACATGAATTCCGAGTAAACGTTGGCGTTGTCGTTGACGTCGAAATTGATGAACGAACCGGCCGTATAGCGCTGGGCCTCGCGTTGGATGTAGCTCAGACCGCCGTAGTTATAGTCATCGGTACTCGGGTTGTAATTACGAAACGCACCCGTGGACTTGTCGACCGTGTTATCGACGAGGGTCGCCGTATGGCCTTGGGCGTTCACCCCCAGCAAGAGAAATTGACCCGTTGCGCTGGTGCCGGAACCGCCGCAAGCCAGGGGTCCCGTCGTCCCACCGCCCGATGGGGTGTTGAGCGTGCAACCGGCGTAGTCCAACTGGCTGCCGACGACGGGTTCCTGGTTCAAATACGTGAAGTAGGCGGTCGCATTACCGCGGCCGTCGGCAAAGTCCGAGCCGACGATGATGGAGAAGTCCTTGGTGAAGCCGATATTGACGCCGCTCGGTGGCACGAAGTCATTCGCCGCGGCGAGTTCGCCAAGGTCCTGCGAATTGTTGTTCGAGTGATGCCCATAGCCATAATTGCCGTCGATCTCGACGCCTTGGAAGTGCGTGTTGAGCACGAAATTCACGACGCCGGCGACGGCATCCGCACCGTACACCGAGGAGGCGCCGCCCGTCAGGACGTCGACGCGCTGAATCAAGTCCGCGGGAATCTGGTTGAGGTCGGCCGAGCCGGCCGTGCCGAAACCGGCGCCGGGACTCAAGCGGAAACCGTCGACGAGCACGAGGGTGCGCTGGGAACCGAGACCGTAGAGGCTCACGGTCGCCGTACCGTTGGAACTGATCGACTGCGCGGAGCTGAATTCCGCGGTTACGTTCGGGAGGCTGTTCAACAGATCTTCGACGCGGACCAAGCCGGTCTGCTGAATTTCCGTTTGGGTGATCGTGGTGATCGGGCTGATGGAAACGTCGTTCGGCGACTGCGCAAGACGTGAACCGGTGACGACGACCTCGTCCAACCCCGTGTCCGCGGGTGCACTGCTGGCCGCCGCGGCGGCGCTCTGCGCATGGACTGCCGGACTGAAGGCTGCGGCCGCAGCCGCCGTGGCTAGCGCTGCGCGAATAGCAAACCGCAAATTGCGATTATTCCCCATGTGTTGCTCCCTAAAGATTGTAACGACTCGTCCTGGCGGACCGGTTCAACAAGCAACACACACCAGGCTTTACCTCGCGGCGAGGGCAGCCATGGCACGCATGCTTCGTCTCCCAACGAAACCGGTACCTGTGCGCGGATTACAACATGGAGTTTCCGTGTTGCCAAGCCGCCTCAGGGCGTAGCGATGGAATATTCGGGCGCAGCGTGGTCATCGGCGATCCCGAGGCCGAAAAAATCTTGCGACTCCCCCGACAGAGCAGCGGAATGGGCACCCGTGTCGCGAATTGAGGCACCGCAGCCGCTGCCGCGCACCACAATGGCGCAAATGGGCGTACTAGCGCCGACACCGAGACGCATGCGGGATGCACGAGATTTCTCGTGCGACGGGGCGTGCCACCCGTTCTTTCAGATGTTGCTTGAAGGCAACAACGACGTACGAACAATGGCGACGTTGCGGCGGATCTCCCGCTCAGGCCGCTTGCTGTCTAATCATAGCGTTAGGACCGGTCATCCCATTGGTGGCTCAGCGGCGCTTTCGGCCAGCAGCCGCTCGCAAGTCCATGCGCCGATTGCGGCAAAACGAGCGTCTCCCTCTTGACCCGCTGCACCCATGAGCGTCGCGAACAGCAGGGCCCAGCCGCGGGCCCGGACCAGGGTCGCCCGTGACACCGACCCATAGGCCGCCAGAGCCGCGGCACGCTCCCCTTGCGTGGGCCACAGCATCCAGAGTGCGGCGAGATCCGTCGCCGGATCCCCTGCACCCAGATCACCCCAATCGATCACGGCGCTCCAGCGAGCGTCGGCCACGAGTAGATTGCGCGGGTGCAGATCGCCGTGCAGCCATCTCGCCGATAGGTCCACGGGTGCCGCGAGCGCGGACCGCCACAGCGCGACCAAGGCTGGACTGGCGAAGCTGGAGTGCCCGCGAAGACGCTCCAGCCTCACCGCGACGGCGCCGGCACGGTCGGCCAGCGCGCAGCCGCGCACGGGATTACGCGGTGCATCGGGCGGTGCGGGCGCATGCAGGACGCGCAGAAACTCCCCGAGGGTCGCCGGCGGCGGAAGCGCGCTCGCGGCGAGATCCGCGGCGAAGCCGGAGAACCAGGGCACGATGCTCCAGCCCCAAGGAAAAGCCGAGGTCGGCTGGCCGATGCGCGTCGGCACCGGGACGGCGATCGGCAGTCGGGAGCTCAGTTCCGGCAACCAGCGCTGCTCCTTGAGGAGCAGCGGCGCCGCAGGCGCACGTCGTGGCAATCGAACCGCCAGCAACTCGCCCAAGCGAAACATCTCGTTGTCCCAGCCGCCGCCGACCGCTTGCAGCGACAGGCCTGCGAGATCCGGGTGTTGCTCGCGCAGCAGACGACGAACGAGCGTCGCGTCGATCGTGATCTGCGCCTCGGGCGCACCCGCGCGGGGCACCGACGCATCCGAGTTCATTCCGAATTACTCCTGTGCGAGACTCCGTCGCCGTCCTTCATTCCAACACGCCCGCTCGAACACCACAAAGGATCCCCGTGAAAGCAAGGTCACCGCTTCAGCCGCTCGTGTCGATTGTTCTGTCGTTCCTGTTGATGGGGGGTGCGGCGTCAGCGGCCGCGCCGTCGGCTGGCGATCCGCCGGCCGGACGCGTCCTGATACGCGCAGGCCATGTAATCGACGTGCGCACGGGCGCGGAAAAACCCGATCAGACGATCATCGTCACCGGAGATCTGATCACCGCGGTCGCCGCCACCGGCGCGACGCCCGCCGGACCCGGCGATCGCGAGATCGACCTGCGCGGCCTGACCATACTTCCGGGCCTCATCGACGTGCACACGCATCTGACCATGGACACGAATTTCGATCCCTATCACGAACTCGACACCTCGGTCGCGAAGAGCGCCTTGATCGGCGCGCACAACGCCAAGATCACGCTCGAGGCCGGATTCACCTCGGTGCGCAACGTGGGTGCGACGGGCTTCGCCGACGTCGACCTGCGCGACTCGATCAACGAAGGACTGATCGCGGGCCCGCACATGCAGGTCAGCGGTCCCGCGATCGGCATCACGGGCGGTCATTGCGACGAGAACCTCCTGCCGAGCGAGTACCACGTACAAAGCGACGGGGTCGCCGACGGCGTCGAGGGTGTGCAACACAAGGTGCGCGAGGTCATCAAATACGGTGCCGACGTCGTCAAGATCTGCGCGACCGGCGGCGTGCTGTCGAAGGGGGACGATCCGCAGGCGTCTCAATACACGCGGGAGGAACTCGCGGCGATCGTCGCCGACGCGCACCGGCTGGGCCGCAAGGTCGCGGCGCACGCACACGGTGCGCAAGGCATCCTCTGGGCGACCGAAGCGGGCGTGGATTCGATCGAACACGGCTCTTACATGAACGAGGCTGACATCGCCGCGATGAAGGCACACGGCACGTATTTCGTGCCGACCGCCTATTTGATCGACTGGGTGCCCACCTACGGGCATTTACCGCCGCTCTACGTGCAGAAGATGCTGGACGTCGCCGCGGTCGAAAAGGCCAATGCCAAGCGGGCGATCGCCGCCCACTTGAAGATCGCGCTCGGCACGGACGCGGCCGTATATCCGCATGGTCTGAACGCTCACGAACTCGATGTCTACGTCAATCAGTTCGGAATGTCCCCGCTCGCGGCGCTGCAGACCGGCACTCTCAATGCGGCGGACCTCATGGGTTGGTCAGACAGGACCGGCGCAATCGAAGCCGGCAAATGGGCCGATCTCATCGCCGTGCAGGGTGACCCCTTACAGGACGTGCGACTCCTGCAACACGTCGCTTTCGTCATGAAGGCCGGCGTCGTTTACAAGGACGAGCGCTAGCGGCGGCGTACCGTGATGGTGTCATCAAGAAGCCCCGCACGAGGCGGGGCTTCTGATCGAGGCGATCCAGAAAGACTTAGAACGTCAATTTCAAATTGACATAGAAATTCCGCAGTAATGGATCGGCATTCAAGGAATTGTACCCCGCGGCAAAGTTGCCCTGGGACGCGTTGGTGAACGGCGGAGAGCGGTCCAACAGGTTCTTGATGCCCAGCAACACAGTCAGATTCGAAACCGGCTTGTAGGTACCAAACACATCCCAGAGCGAATAGCTGCCCACGACCCGCTGATCTCCGTTGCCATCGGGGTATTCGTCGATGTAGCTCGAGTAGAAGCGGTTGCCCACGCCGGCGCCCCACAGGGCGCCTGGGCTCGTCCAGGTGAGCCGGAGATTGTGCTGCCAGCGGTAAGCCGGCGGCAGCGTGTTGTACCAGCCCACCAGATTGAGCGTCGGGCCACCCGTGTACTGCTGCTCGAGAAACTGCGTGACCGCGGTTCCCTCGAGATCCTCGGCGAACGTACCGATCTCGGTCTGCTGCGCATATTGGACGCTGAGGTCGATGCCGTCCGTCGTGATCCCGCCCGTGTTCAAATCCTGCAGTTTGAGGTAACCACACGTCGACGCGGTGTAGGGCGTGCAATCCGTGGCCTCACCAACCGACGGCGTGAGGGTGCCCTGGGCGTTCGGAACGATGTAGCTCGAAAACAGCGTGGGATTGGCATAGATCGCCGACGCCGGAATGCCTCCGATCGTGTTCTTCAGGACGATTCGGTAGTAGTCGAGCGTGATACCCAAATCCCCGATCGGCGACAGGACCACCCCAAAATCGAAGTTCTGCGATTTTTCAGGCGTCAAGCTCGTATTTCCGCCGAAGACTCCGAGTCCCTGCGAGGAGCAAACGAGAGGAGTCCACAGGGAGGTGTAGGCTCCCG
>Ga0116226_10001619_pt1 | contig 19550 bp, 16 predicted proteins | sample S1TSphfallax_FD_89692 | JGI IMG/M metagenome (GOLD analysis project Ga0116226, IMG submission 89692) | Host-associated microbial communities from peat moss isolated from Minnesota, USA - S1T2_Fa - Sphagnum fallax MG | ecosystem: Host-associated > Plants > Peat moss > Unclassified | place: USA... | reverse complement strand
GCGGAAACAGACATAAAAATAAAAGTAAGAAGTAAGAACTCGAGGTCTTGAATAGTTTTTGGGCCCTCGAGTTCGGGGGGACAATTTTATTAAAAGTGATATGGGTTTCAGGACCTCGACAAATGGACAGATAGACAGACTTACTGAATTAATATATAAGATTCACCTACATGCTAGATTGTTGATGATAGCCTACCTAATAAGCCCCTTTTTCACTGGTGAAATTTTGCCAAAATGTTTTTTTTTATGGTTTGAAAATGAATTTCTTTTGGTGAGTTTCAATTGTTAGAAATGAGAAAAAAAAATCTCCAGATTTTTATATTTGGTTTATTAAAGGGCCATAAATATAGAAGGTTGATTAAATATTTTTAATTCATATCTAGTTTGTAGCCATATAGCTTAGAATACATTAAACAAAATCTTTGAATACTTCAACCTATGTAACTTCCTGTAGTTTTTTTGGGGGGCCAAATTTCACATGGCAATGAAAAAAAAAAAAAAACTACTAAAGGAAGGGTTTTTTTTCTTGGAAAACATGGGCCCAAGTCACCACATGTAGATGTTGAGGTCATGGAGGTCATTAAAACAAAGCAAGATTTTCAATTTTCAATTTTTTTTCTATTTGAAATCTAGCTAGATTTGGTTCATTAATGTTGTGGATGGTCATTGATTCACCTACTTGTCAAAAATCATATAGTGATTTATCACAATTTCAAATATATATATATTGGAAGTAAATATAGGAATATAAAACATTTCAATTTTAAATGTCAAAAATGTCAGGTCAATAATAGAGAGTACCTAATTAGAAATATTATTTCAAAAATTTAAAACTACATAATCATTCACATTCTTTTTTGAATAGGTTGTCATGAATCAACATGATTGTGAGAACACTGAATTTCAAGGCTTGAAATGTATAGTCAATTTTTTTTTTAATTTAAAAATGAATCCTCGGGTAAAAACATGGTGTGGCGTAAACACTTTTAAACAAAATTGGAACTATGTATAATATCAAAAGTAGTAACAAATGCAATTCCATTCAAGTTTGAATTCATTTACAAGTCATATTTAATTTATTTGAATTTTTCAATAAAAAAAACCATGAACATGCAATTGATTCATAATTGTATTTACATGTAAATGTACAATGATAATTGTATAAAGGTTATTTTTCGAATGTTATTTGTTATCAATATATCATTTTTTGTTTATTTTCCCCAATATGTGTATTTAAAAAGGTATTGTTTGAAGGTACTACATGAAGGAGCTTTAACTTTTCACACCCTATCATTTTGTAATTTCTAAAATCAACATATATAAACCACCTTACACTTAATTTGAACCTTATGATTTCATTCAAAATTTGCATATATATATATGTATATATTTCAATTTCAATAAATTTTTTAAAAGCCAAATTTTTAATCCAAAAAATGTTTTAAAACTTTTAATTTTCTTTACGTGGTTCACATATGTAACAAAAAATATACAAGAATGTTAATTTTTTTTCTTTTCATATATTGCTAATATCCAAATTATATTAAATGAAAAGTGATGAAGGAAAATGATTATGCATGATTAAAGAACCATCATGCATTAAATGTTCAAATCTAATTTTTAAAACAAATCAACACACATTTTTGTATTAAATCATATTTTAAATTATGAAGATCATGTTTGGCAATCACAAAATCATTACAAATAATGAACATTTGGTTTGTTTCAACATGGAAAAAAATAAATAATAAAAATGAGGCCTTTGGGTTCCAAAATCGAAGTAAATAATGCAAGCATTGCAACTCAAGTAAATCCATCAAGTTATTGCATCTAAGCCTTCATCATCCATATCTTGTCCTAACCAAATGAATACATCATCATTAATGGTACCTCGTCTACTCTAAACGTTCAATATAAATTGCACTTTTTCCATTCCATTAATTGATTTTATTAACAACTAATACCTAAAATCTTTTGTACATATATATATTTCTAATACTTATTGATGACACCTTATGTTAGTTGTATTTGTATTTTAAAAATAAACATCATCCTATTATACAATTATAATTTTTACCCAACAACGAATATTTGGGACCATATATATTTACTAACATAGTGTTCAATTACAAAAATATATATGCCCCCAAGAGAAAGATGAAAACAACTCTTACATTACAAACTTTCCATCCCACAATTTGATAATGGAAATCATGCAAAAATTGTTCTTTCATAAGTTTGTGTTTTTGCACATGGATGTTGTGAGTTTAAAAAGTGTATGATGCACTTATAACTAGGATGAAATATTTTCAGGGAATATAATGATAGATTAAGATGTGAACCACCTTTAATTGCACAACTTCACCATTGAATATTTTCAAAGTATCTACCAAGTTGCATCAAATTTCCATGACTTGGAAAAATGTCGCCTTGTGATAGTTTTTTTTGTCTACATGGTGCCTTCCTCCCTTTCACGCAATTATGTAATATTATTTTTATGAAACTTTATAAACTCAATAAAACATTGAACATTGTGAAGGTTCAAATGAAGGTCATCGCCACAAGGCATACCTACATAATTATGTTTATTTTGAAGATTCCATGTGCAATTTGTTGTTTCTTTTAATTTATCTAAATCAAGGTATACATGATATCCTAACGGAATCTTTAAGGATAGAAAAATAACAACACAAAAGATCATAAAATCATCAACATATTCATCAAACATGTAATTCATTGAAAGGTGGAGCAAAGTTGGGTAAGTTGTTGGAATTGAGGTCACATACTTGAAGTTATCTACAAAACTTATGAGCTTGTGAATATTGAGATCACCTTTAACTTGAAATTCTAATTGCTACTACAAATCAACAAATTAATACAAAAGACAACAAACCTACAACTAAGGGAAATAACAACCAAAGTACATTATTCACAAGATGTAAAAAGGAACTTTGAACATGGTTATATATTCACCCCAATATGTGTTTGCATCTAACATAACAACTTGGCTTCACCATCTTTCTCACACTTACATCATCCTCATTTTATGTCATTTTCTTGAAATGAAATTAAAAATTTAAAACTCAACTATTTTCAACTATAGGAAGAACAATATGCTCTTCAAATAAGCAAATACATGTTTAAAATACTTTAAAGCTTATGTGCCATGGTTTTTTGCCCACATCCACCTTGCATTTACCTTGGTAAATTTGGGCTTGAAGGTGAAAGCCTACCCAAGACTATTGTTGAAGGAAAATTAATGTTGGAATTAGTTTTTGTTATTTCATACAATTTGATAATGTGTAATTATTTGTAGTAGGTAGTTTGATAATTGTTGAATTACTAAGAGTTGGTAGACTTGACCAAATAACCCCTATTGATGTAAGGTAAAACTTGGTTGACTTGCCCAACTAATCCCCATTGTTGTTAGGAAGAACTTGGTTGACTAGCCCAACTACTTTCCTTAATTGTAGGAGGTAGGTAGGAAAGTTATTGGGATAGAAAAATAAAGGCATAAATTAGTGGATGTAAACCTATTGTGGTTGCCACTTGGGTAGGAGGTAGGCAAGATCATTTTGCCTTTTTAAGGGGTTGATTCCAATTGTGAAGGTCTTGCTTGCTATTGGTGTAAGTCCATAGGAAAATTAGTGTTTTTCTATGTTGTTTTGGTGTGAATTAGATAACACTTAGTTTTGAAGGACTACAATAGTGCTACTAGATTATTCAAGTGTGTGTGTGTGTAATAAAATAGATCATACTTGAAAGGGTTGGAGTAACAATGTAAAGCCAATGTATGGATATAATGGTTCATGCTTTCATTTTATGTGTGTTATTTTTTATACTAAAATGTGTACCTAGGCAAAATATGTATCACATTACTCTATCCAATAATATTTAATCCTAGTAAAAAGACCTTCAATAATCACTATTGGAGTAGTTGTTATCTTATTAGACATTCTCCCATAAACTACAATAATCATTTGTCGAAGGCATAACTCCCTCATAATACATCCGAATTGAGTGTTGTTTGTTCCAATAGGTTCCTACTTAAGTTAATAATTATTTTAAAAAATATTTCTTGAAAATTTATTTTCAATAGTCATATTTTTATCTATGTATAGATCTAATAACTCTATAGTTACTTTAGTACTTTGGCACTTAATTTCTCTTGAACATTAGTTCATAATCAAGTAATTTTTTTTTAATTTAAACTTATATTAAATAAGTTAATTAGTATAACATTTATTTTGACAAGTTTGATAACCTAGAAGGATGGATTTTGATATTTTCCACCTAGATATTTTACTTTATTGGGTCCTAGGAAGGAATTATAGTTTCCAATTGCCAAGAGGTAAACTTGGACACAACCAATGCATCATTGATATGAACACTACAATTGTCTCAATAAGCCCATGTTCAATACCTATATAATAGTAACGCACTTGTGAATATTTTTTCATATACCAAGTCATTATGTGGGTAAACTATGTTTGGCATCTTTTGATAGGAGGCTATAACCATGTTTAAATATAAAATCAATCATGTACTTAAAAAAAGGTGTATAAATAGAAACTAACCAAAATTAAAAGTTACAAATATTTAAATGTATTTGCCAACAAAATAGTAAAAAATGTATAAAAAATAACAACTATCAAGTCCATGCATGTTCATGAAGAATAACAAAACATTATGAGAAAATCATTTCCATTGCAACTTGTTATCTAATTGTAATTTAATTATATTAGACATTTTAATTGCATTGGAAAAGTTGCAATAGACATTTTTTTTCATAATGAAAAGTGTGATTTGCATATGCAAAAGACAAGTCAAATTATCAAACTAATCAACTACAAGGGCCAAAGTGATTCCATCCCAATATTATTCATCATTTTCAAGGAACAAACAAGTTCACAAAACATTAACAATAGAAAGTTGCAAAAGCCCCATAATGCACCAAAAGGATTTCACTAAATAAAATCACCAAGGGATTAAAATCAAATTCATTTGCAAGTTGAACAACTTTTAGTAGTTTTGGTAAAAGAGTTACACTTGATAACACCCCATCACAACTCTACAAATACATAACATAATAAATCATATTCACCATTGAAGTCATATCATTTAGTAAATAGCGTGATGATAAAAATGTTATTTAGGTTTGTAGTTTATAGTGAATCACTCAACCAATTAACACTTTGGAAACCATGATTCAACATTTTTATCAACATAAAAAACCTCTAGGAACTCCCAAATTGCTTTTATAATTGTCAATTGGTGATTAGGTATCTACATCACTTCACATCCTTAAGGATAGACACATAACAAGGTACATAATCAAAGAATCCATGATATACAAAATCTTAGATTGAAATGACAAACTTCAACAAAATTATGTTGTGATTTTCTTAAATGAGGAAAACCAAACCCCAATTTGAGACTACGATATAGTTAGCAATATAAGAAAGCAAAAATAAATAAATTGTTAATGCATACCTACCAACCTTGCATTTGAAGGATCACTATAAATGTTTGAAGTTGACCTCGGTGGTGCTCCACTAGGCTTAGGGTTACACAAATGTTGTGGTTGTACTCTTGCACATGTTGCCACTTGTCCCCAAGAAAAAAAATAGAATATTGATTTTGCAAAACATGGAAGTGCCACATTTTCCTAAACCTCCTCCTTTAGATCTTAAGCATTGTGGCAAACAATAAAAAGGAAAGAAATAAAAAACATATACCTTCCTATCACTTTTTAAAAATTCAATTTCAATCATTTTTTTGCCTACATTTCCTATTGCCACAATTGGTTGTAGACAGTTGGGATTCAACTCAATCTATAATTAACCACTATTATTATTAAAATAAGAGAGACCAAGATAATTGCCATGACCTCATGAGACCAAGATGTGTGGGGTGCCTTACACATCTAAGCTAGTTTATAACCACCATGGTGGTGGAATTAAAAGAGTTCAAACCCTACTATTCAAGGGGAACAAAAGTGCCATTGTTGGGAGCAATGGCAAAATAGGAAGGTGTTCCAAAGAAACAAGAAGCAAGTGTGAGTTGGGGGATTTTTTAGGTCACAATTTTGTATGACATCTTTAAACATAAATGATCCCACAACCTTGCAAACTCCAAAGGAAAATGTTCAAATTAGAAAACCATGATCCATGTTTCCAACACAATTCATAATTTTAACATAAGTTATAATGTAGTCCTACTTTTTTCATGGAATTTGGATTCAAGAATCATATGTTGTTCAAGTTAAAACAAATGAAGTGACTGTACTTGACAGCAATGGTCAAAGGAGGTGAATGAACATGAGGAGGACATTAGTGAAACCAACAAACCCATGGAACCCAAGTTAGGTGAAGGATGAAAGTTGAAGGCTAATTCCATATTGTTATTGCACTATAGATTTGTGAGCCCAAAATGGCCTACAATTATGTGTGTGCCCATGAGAGGGGGAAGGGCCCCCGGACATTTGAACCCAACATTGAAGCATTGATTCATACTTAACAATATCAAATACTTATTCATAGTTTGGTTCCCCTAATCCTTTTTCTAATTGAACACAACAAACACACCACTAATTTCTTTGAAACAACATGAGGTTGTTATGCATGATTGTTGCACTTTGAACTAGATTCTCACATTGTAATTGTCACTTGTTGACACAACAAATAAAACCAATGGTTTTACCAATTGGACAAATAAATAAAATGGCTTGATTTTTCTTGTTTACTAAAATGTGTTGAACACATTAATCTTCAAATCCATCAAGGTTTTTTGAAAGTTGTGGTTTTAATGTTCAACAAAAATCCTCAATGAAACAAAAAAAATTCGAAAAAACAACCAAAAGTTTTTTTTAAATGAACACCCAAACTTACTTGTTGCAAGAAAGAAAGGCAACCAAAAAAAAATCACATTAAAGCAAAAGAGCAAGGAACTAGGGACCTCCAAAACAACTACACACATGATACCTCTTCATGCCCTAAATTGTACATTTTTCTCACTTTCAAGCATTAAACGGTTTTAATTTCATTGAATTTCAATAAATTGTTGTTAATAATTTCAAATATTTCAGATATTTTAATAATTAATTAATTAACATTGAACATGAATCTGAAGTACAATATTTGGACCTAAGAAAAGTTTGATCATATGATTAATTTTAAGATATGATCTTTCATGGTTTAAGGCATGCTTCTTACTTCCCATGGTTGACAAATTGAAAAACATGTTATCAACCTTGCTTTCAATGGTTATATTCCCAAACCAACGTGCTTCTTGTGACATATATTTATTCAACGCAAGTTATAGTTTCTATGGATTTGACTTAATTTAATGTTTCTAAGCAAGGAGTTTCATGTGGTCACATGTATCATAAGGTTCTTAAAAGCATCTAATTCAAATTACCTTACCTTAAGGTCAATTTCATCATTAAATAATCCTCAAAATAGTGAAATGAAAATTTGTGAAAATATATGACATTGACATGTTGAAAATTATCATAATTATCATAGGCTACACTCTAAATAATTTCACCATTCATATCACAATATTATAGTAGATGATGGGAATATATATAATTTCAAATTAAAAAAATGAATTCATTTTTTGAAAAAAAAATTTATTCTTTTTGTCAATGTGGAAATTAACCCTAGGCTATGGTAGACATTGCTTATTGTGGAGAGAATGTGCACACCACATCTCAAATTTGTGCATACATATAATATAATATTATCTAATTGGGACTTTTCAAAAATGAAAAATATACTCTTGAAATTGATGGATTGTTCCTACTTAATTAGTTATTTGTCCTAGGGCTTGAAAAAAAAAAAAAGGAAATCGACTTATGAAGATGAACCATCATTTGCTAATTTTTTCCATTCATCCATACATTCACCCATAGATATATAAGTTCAAGCCTATTTAGATATTTGAAAGTTTATATTGTTGATCTTGGCCCCATAAAGTGAATAAAATAATTTACAATTTTGTTGGGTTTATAAAAGTTTTCAAGATTTCCTTTTAAATGCAATGAAATGTCATGAACAAATTAATACTCTAAATTTATGTTCATCACAACGAGGAGTTTTCACCATTCAACTTTACCATCTCCCTTTGAAACATAATATTTGAACCATATGCAATGAACAAGCACAAAACTGAAACTACAAATTGTCAAGTAACCTTTTTTAATGTGACCTATATAATTTGAATTTCAATATTAAAAAACCATCAACAATGAGCAAACTCCTAGAATCCATGTGATTATAAGTTATAAAGGTATGTTGTCATTAGATCCCCCCACCCATCACATGGTAAGAAATAACAAAAAAATATTTCCATATCTTTGCAACATTTTCCAACCCTAGATAGGACTCCAATATAATTATGTTAATGTTGCAAGTCACATACATGACAATGGTTGAGTATGAATAAATTTTCTTTCATAAATGATTGCAATATATATTAATTGGCATTCGTCATCTAGTCGAGGTGGGGGGTCCGCTAAAATAATGGGCAAACACATTGCAATAGTGGATTAGCAAATTCAATATTCATTTATGAATATAATGGGTGGTCATCATTGAAATCTAGTGGTTGGGTGGATGGTAACAAGATTCATAATTTCTAAATCAATGGACTAATCATTTCTTGGTCAATGAAGTACTTGAATCCAAAATGAAACACACATGTTTAGACATCTAAGGCACGTTATCATGGAAGAATTTTTGAAATAAAATTATGATTGTTACCACAAAGTTGTTGCCTACCTTTCATAATTTGCAACTACATACAACATTGTGTCACATACACATATTAGTTGTGCATGCAACTCATTTTTAATGACATGTTTATGAAACCTTTAACCATGAATTATATGTTGCATGTTTCCTTGTCCAAGCAAACCCCCATATGTCTCTTAGTGGCATATATGACCATAATGGTCCAACCATGATGGTATGGCTCTAGATAAAACTTGAATTACTTTCATTGTTGCAATTGGTTTATGGCCCAACCATGGTCTACATCATCTTTATAGAAATTCTTGAATATACCCAAGTAATACTCAATTGTGCTACTAGTTCACCCAATACAACAAGACATGTATTACTTGGAAACAAATGTGCATTCAATTCAATTAAAAGGTCTATTGGACAATGTGCATGATATTTTGGAACAACATAACATATACATTATAGGGCCTTTTGAAAAAAAATGTTGAATGCATGACATTAGATTCCTATAATTATCAACTTAAAACCAACCAACATAGAAAATTGGATCCATGATGTGGGAACTTTATCTAACTTGTACACTCCAACTACTCACTAAAATACACATCAATCATTACTAGTCGAAGTTGTGGAATTTAGATAACATGTTTAAATGTTCAAGTCCAAAATAATTCTCATTCATTAAATAATAATATGGGCAATGAGGTACAAAGTAATGTTCAAGCTAGTAAGAGGTGCATTAAACAATTAATGAATATTCTAGAACAACATACCATATATAATTAGCAAAAATATTAATGCATTATGACAAAAATTGTTGAGTACATGGCATTTGATTCATCTTAACACAACACCATTAACATTATGGAAGCACAACATGCAAACATGGATTCGTGTTATAGGATCCATCATTCTAGATTTTATCCTATAGTGTCCCCATCTTCCAATGGCCTTTGTAACCCCTTAGTAGGAAACATTTACAACATGAAAGAAAAAAAATGAACAAACTAAATATGTGCATGGGGGGACACTACTCAAAACAAATAGAAAATATGTGAGTACAAAAATATAAGTTAATTAGTTAAAAGATAGGGTTTTATATATTTTGAAAATCAAATTATAATTAATATAGGGTGTGTGTATATGTAATATTATAATTTTTAAATTAAAAAATAGCATGTGCATTATAAATTTAAGGTATTAGGTATTAGTTTGTTTAATTATTATGAAATAATGTTGATTAATTTCTTTTTAATTGTATATGATGTTTATAAAGTCAATAAATTAATTAAAGCAAAATTGGGTTTAGGACATTTAATGAACATGGATAAAAACGTTTAAAATTTTAAATCTAACATTTCTAACAATCATGGTTTTACACTTTAGGGTTACAAGGAGGCGGTAGTGAATCTTTTCACAAAAAAAACCTAATTTTTTTTCTTTGAAGGTTCAAACGCAACTTTATATGTTTTTTTTTCTTTTTCAAAGTGGTCGGAGGGATTTTTGAATTTATGTTTTCAAGGAGCACACAAGTAAGGGCAAGAAAATAGTCAAAGGCAAGCAAGGGCAAACATGCAAATATACTTATTTATTTATTTTTGTTTATAGCGGTTTCAAGATTTTTGGGCAGAAGGTCAAACTCTCGAGATTTTTGAGCCAAAAGAGGCAAGATGTTTTCCAAGCAATGTTTCCAAGTTTCTCCTTCACTTATATTCTATTCTTTCAATGAGTTTGTATGTTTGTTTCTATGAGTGTGTGCATTTGTGTCGCAACCTTAGCCTTGGGTTCGCGACCAAGGCAAAGGGCTTGCAAGGTTGCAGGCCAAGATGGAAGCCCGGGAGTCACACCACAAGCTTTTGGGAGTGTAGGAAAGTGTGAGGGAATGAACCTTCACACTTCCAAGGGAGCTTCCACTTTGGGAGTTAGAGTCCCGATGGACTGCCAAATCTTCAAAGAGCGATTGCAAAGGTCAAAACTCAATGGATTGAAAATTTCTTTATATAATTGGAAACATTTTGGAACTTAGTCTAAAATGGGCTCGCATGACCCATTTGGACATTTGAAACAAAAGTTATGGCCAAAAGAAGGGCCAAGAGTCACATTAACAATTTGACTCCCGACCACTAAAAGTCGGAAATCACCCCAATTTACTCATGTGTAGGTGGCGTGCAACATACCGTTGAAAATATCTTAATGAGGGATACAACTTTGCTTTCGACCTCATCTCAATCGGAGGTCTACACGCAAATTTATGGGCCCGCAAAGTCAAGAGAGTCCCAACTATGAGAATTTCGGGACTCCCATTTGGGAGTCTCGGGACAAAATGTTATTTGGATGTGAACCTTGTGGAGAGGCACAAAGTATACTATAAGGGGGAAGGTGGTGGCTTCCCCCAAGTCCGGGTCATGGTGAGTCTTGTGATTCTGAGTTTGCTCGTGGCTCGTCTTAGCACCGAAAGTGCTCCAACTATACACTAACCAACTTATTTTGTTTTATGTAAGTCCGTGTGAGTGATTGAATGCTTGTCATTCATCCTAGTCCCATCCTGGAGCTTTAGCACGCCCCTCTACCCCCCAAAGTGTTGCGAGTCAGGGAGTGTGTCCCCAATTCCTTGCTTTTTCGTTGTTTTCACCTTAGACTCACATTTGAGTCTATCAAAGAGCTTGGGAACGTGTCACAGAAGGTCAAACTCTTGAGATTTTTGAGCCAAAAAAGGCAAAATGTTTTCCAATCAATGTTTCCAAGTTTTTCTTTCACTTGTATTCTATTTTTTCAATGAGTTTGTATGTTTGTTTTTATGAATGTGTGCATTTGTGTGTGTGTCCAAGCATGTGCTTATTTGTGTGTGTATTGGAGGCAAGCTTGAAGATCTTGCCAATGAAATAAAGCTTCAAATGCGGTCCAAAGTAATAAGCATGTTGGGACTGAGACTAATGACCACGCCACCACTTCGACAATTGTCACTAGCATCAAGGTACTTTGAGGAAACATTTGAAGGATGTCATGAATGATTTACAAATATTTTGGTGGAATATGATGGACAACCATAAAGATGCCATTGAACGGTATGACCTTTCATGTGTTTTTAAAGATTGAGGTTGAAAATATAAGATTGTTATTGTAGTGATGGTGATGGTGTATTGTTGTTTTCTACAACTAATGGTTTGAGAACAAATAAAGGGAAGAATATGAATAGTAAATAACTTAAGCTTATTAACATCAACATCATCAACAACTCATTCATTAGTGGCAATTCATTCAAGTATGAGCATTTGTGCATACAAGTAACTACCCAAAATGCATGTGTCCAAAAAAAAACTTCGAAAGGAGGTGCATTACATGTTGGTGATTGTAAAAACTAGCAAAATTTTAATTGACTCCAATCGTGCAATTTTGGAAGATGTGCCTCATCTCATAGATTGGCTACCTGATCTTCCAATTAATTTCTTGTTTCTTCTTCATTTTCCTAATTTCCACATCCTTTATGGAAATCTTCATGGTGTTTTTGTTTATTAGGTTTTAAGATTTGAATCCCCTAGGTTCGAGTTTCCCTATAGGTATGATGGACATGGGAGAAAGGGAACAAGTGACGTTTGCATGATGTGCAAGGAGGTTATAGAGGTTTCTATTCACATAACACTATTGATTTGAACCCAAGGTTGTGAATGATATTCACAAGTGGGGAGGCATTATCCTAGGCACCTCATGTGGTGGGCATGACACTTCAAAGATAGTTTACTCCATTGAAGATTGTGGTATCAATTAGGTGAAAGTAACAACTTTTGGGCATAAAAATGTATCCAATAATCAAATTTTCATTAAAATTTTAGGCATTTTTGCACTATGTTACATATGGACTTTGGATGGACACCTATTATTTACATAGACAATCCAACACCTTGAAGAAATTTACTATGAATTGTTGCGTTCTATCAATGCATAGGTCTACATCATTAGGGGTGATGGTATTTAAAGAGGAGCAAATGTCATTCATGAGGCATGTTCTTTCCCACCAAGAACATGGTGTCAATGTCAATCAAGGTTGTTTAAGAAACTTTGTATTTTACTTCACTAACAAGTCCTTGGCAATTTGTTCATAACAATTTCCTGTTTTCAAGAAGATGTTACCTACATCAAGCTAATGAAAATTATAATCACATTGTATAGTGCTATGTCTTTTCTCCTATAAATTGTCCATGTGATGCATCTAAACAATGAAACTCTAAAATTCATCACTAATGTTTGTGGGATGTTGGCACATTGTTGGGAATCTGAAGAAGTGGTGGTATCAACCTACCAAAAACTGGTTGCTATATTTCAAAAATTTCTCCATTTAAAATTGGATTAAACCAATCACTGTGGGATCATCCTTTCATGGACATGCTAGAAATCAACAATAGTCAAATAGCTTACCTCCAACAATTTTCCCTTTTGTTTTCAATGATTTTGATGTACAATCGTGAAACTTTATTAAAGTCAACATCTATATTTGCTTAGAAGATTTAATGAAGCTTGGATGCTTCTTTTGGAGGTAGTACATGTAGTGTTCCATGTCTTTAACAAAATTATACAAGACAATGCAAATTTGTTGGAAAATGCATGTTTTGTTGCATGGTAATATATATATTTTTAGCTATGATTCATTTTTGTTGGACAATGTTTATGTAATTCATTATGTGAAAATGATGAATTTGTTGTTTTGTGGTGTGTGTAGGTGTTAGATTGAATATCAAAAAAATATTTTAGTCAGTTTAGTCATAGTTACAAAAAAAGATGAATTTGAATGTGTGTGCGTATGTGGAATGTGTGTGTGTAGGGGGGACATGTTATGTTATTGTTTTGTCTTCTTAAATTTTATATCAATTTGCTTGGTCACTTTACATAGTCAAAGGTTTGAAATTTGATGTTTGTTATTTTTCTATGGAAATCAATTATTGTTGCTACGAGAGTAAAGAGAGCATCCAAGGAATTTTCATGAACAAAGTTTGCATCTTTCACAATGTCATTGAAAATCAAACTTTTTACCATTGATGATGATGATTGGGTTTCAGATTTTCTAGATCCTTTTACTATTTATAAGGATCAATATTATGTTGGACTTTGATGTTTACTAAAGGCAACAAAGATTGTGGAATGGCCCTTTCAATTTTGGGATGCAAAATCAAATTGCATAATCAAGACAAAGTTGGAAAAATTCAACAAGAGTGGATTAGAGGTCTTTGTCATCCCAACGGTTGATGTTCCATCAAATGGGGCAAATTGACAAAGGGTTGGTACTTTTGGGTCAAGTGGTCATGTAGCCATTGAAGAACATGAGTTGGTTGCAACTTGGACCTATCCACAAAACAAATTCCACCAACATCATTTGTAGTAAGTGCGAAAGGTAGTTTTGTGATTAAGTTAGATCTAAAGTTGATTATGATCCCTTAAAAAAAATTGGTTGCAGTTAAAAAATTGAAATAAAAATTGATAGAAATATCATTTGATGACCATTTTTAGAGTTTGAAATCTTGGGACTATAATGGTATAGGTATTGTGAAATAATGGTGTGGAGAATGTTGTAAAGCATTTGGAGTTGGTAGTAGCCATAGTAAGTCCTCTATTAGTAATCTCTTTGGAAATTTCAAGAAGAGCCATATAATGTCATTTATGCATGTTTAAAATTGGTGTTGAAAAAAAGGTGTAGACTTTTCTACCCATTTTCAATTTGTTGTTCCTAAAGGGAAAACCATTTTACTCAAAATGAAGACCATAAGAGGGTTGTTACAAAGGGCATAAGAATTATTGAGTTTGTTAATGCACCACTTGTTGCAAATGAACAACCTTTTATTTTAATTGGTGATCCAAAATCAGCAGAATTGAAATCATTTTGGTACAAGATCAAATGTACCTTTTGCAATGATTTATTTTAATTATGCCTTCCAAAGAAAAATTTGGAGGGAAACTTGAAGAATCACATGGAAGGAACCAAACATGCAAAAGTAGTTGAAGATGTTTTGAACAAGAAGGGTTTTGTAACATCAACTTTGTTGACAAGGCAAAAGGGGAAGCCTTCAACATCTAGCAAGGGCGTTTTAAAAAAACCAGGGGAATTTGTATCAATGGTTAAACTCAAACAAATTTACGAATATTGATCTAGAACCTAAAGGTGATGTCGATTTTATACTTGGTTTGTTTTGTTGGGATTATTGGTCAAGGACTTGCAAGTATTCCACAAAAAAATCTTTGAGGTTCATAGCTTATTGCATGACCTTTTTCTTGGGTTTGCATGGGTTGAAGAACGTTAAACAAAAGTGGAGTTGAAATTAGGATGTTGGGAGTACAAAATTGATGGTTGTTTCAAACATATAAATTGTCCATGGGTATCTAATTTTGGTGAACCATTCATTCACCTCACTTGTGACACTAGCTTTCAAATTCCACAAGAACCTGATTTTAGAAAAAAGGTAGTTTTAAAGGATGTAGCCATCGTAAAAAGAGGTGTTAGGGGAACAAGGTTTGGTAGGAGCCTAGGATATTTGTCTATTCATGAACTATCTACCCATAGTCGTGCCATTTGTAAAAAATATTGAATTACAAAGTCTATGCATTGGCATCAAAAAGGTAAAGTTGCCAAATTGAAGATGTTTAAGCCATCATTGAAAACTAATCCACTAGAATGTTTGAAGAGAAAATATGTGTTTCAATGTTGCAATAAGATATTGTTGTCCATTGCACAAATGCTTTTGGTGGGAAGCCCACCTTGTGGGATTTTCTAAAAGATGTTGTAGGAAATCTAAATTTTAAAAAAAAGAGGTTACAAGTGGGGTATGAATAACAAAGACTTTGCCCAAACTATGAAGATGTATGGTGGGCGACGCATGTGCAATTTCTTTCAACTAAACTTTACTAGAGTAAACACAAGGCAATAAATAGAGTTAACAAAAAGGTGTGCAATTTATACCTAGTGAACATGTTATTTTCAAATGTTTTAAAAAAAATTTATAAAGAAGCAAAACAAGTTCATAACATTGGTGGACATGTCCCTATCATATTGGTTGAAGATGAAATTAAGGTTAAATCCAAATCTATAATTTCATGGGAATCAAAAGGTGATAAATTTTGTGATGCAAAAGAAAATCATCGTTGTGTGATTAATTTCAAGCATGTTATTGGAATTGGAAAGGTTGGGTATAACAATGTCTTTGAAGCTTTCACAAATAACAAAATTGCAAGTTTTGCAATAGTCGTGATTGTGAATCTTTTGCATGAGAAGTTGCTAAGATTAGTTTTTGTTTTGTGTTGCACTTGTAATTGTTTCAATGCTAATTAGGTTCGGCAACAATGGGATGTTATAAATGTTTTATGGAAGTTAGAATGTCAAGAATTTATTGGACCCATTGTTGGGCATGCAAATGATGGTGATAGCCAAAGTCACCAAGTAATGTTAGCATATTATACCACCTAGCAAGGTTTGCATTTGAAAATTGAGTGGCTAGGGTGGTTAATGTTTGTTGGACTAAATGAGGTTCAAGATGGTTGGGGTTTTCATGACCATAATTACATCCACAATGGTAAGAAATTTTATTAACCCATTGGATAATCTAGTGAAGTCCTCACAATTAGGGGTAAAGACTTGTTTTCTTGAACATATTGGTCTAGTGTATAACAAATACACATTTGACCAACATGGTCTATGACTTGGGGACATTCAAATAATCAATAGACAAAATTAGGCTTATATTCAAAGGATTTGTCAACTAAAGGTTTATAATTGTTTGAAAATGTTATGAAATTATGGAAATACTCATCACAAAAAGACAATATGTATTGAATTATATTTGAAAATATGTGTAGATTACATTAATATCTTTTTTTTTAGTGGCTTTGAATTTGTGAAACATAATTGTTTTGGTTTCAAAAATGTTTTTTTTCCTCTCTTTGGAAATTATGGTTGAAGCATGGAGATCATGCAATCATTAGGAACCCTAAAAAGGTAAATATCACATATTCTTTTTTGAGCCAATAGTGTTTTTTGGATATTCAAATGTCTTGTCACTTTGTTGTTTTTTTTCAAGCATTTCGGAGATCGATACCCTAAATTAACAATACCTTTACATTTGACTCGATCAGATTCTTGTGAAATGTTTTTCTCCAAGATAGGAGGAATGGTTGGAATGGAATTCGCTTATGACTTTTTAAAGCTTGTCAATTGCGCAAATACCCTTAACCATGTTCATGCTATTGAGTATGGTGAAAATGGGTTTAAGTTTGGCAAAGTCCACAATAAGATGGAAAATGTTTGGGTTGCATTGCATCCTTTGCAAGAAGGTGAATCTATTGCTAACTCGGCTTATTACAATCTAATAATGTTAGATGATGATGTAATTCAAGCATTAATAGACAAATTTAAGAATGTTCAAAATATGTTAACCGCATTGAACATGAAAGGTAGTCTTACTACACGAGGTCATGATTCATCATGGTTCAATGAGCCACGAAAGGGGGAATAGGATGATCTTAAACATCTAGCTTATGTTCCATTTTAAAAAGCCATTACAGGTGAAGACGGTGATTGTGAAGTGCTTCGACATTGCGTTGATGAAAAGCCATAATGTGTAATGCATGTGGAGACTAATCTAGTTGATGAAGACCTAGGTGATGTGGCCATCATAGAATTAGAAACACAACATGTTATTTTAGATATGTTGAATGAAACTAAAAACCAATTTTTAGTTGATGGTGGGTGTGACAATGCAATTTGCCCTATCGTGGAATATCAAGGGAATAAGATCTACAAGTCCATGTTGATAAACCAACTTAATGCAAATCCTTTTCTTTCTAAGGATAGGCTAACACATGTGAGGAAATCAATGTATTTTAATAATTTGATAGTTGCATCCTTTAATAGTACGTGTTTGGTAGGTTTGGGCAATGATTGTGGGGTATATTTTGTGCATGATGATAACAACCGAGCTAGTTCAAAGTGACAAGTTGGTAATAATTCAAAAATTGGAAAATCCATTCGTATTTATAATGCCACAAGTAATGGAACATGGTGGTTAGAGAGAGTGCAAAATATTAGGAGGAGAGTTGGAAATAGATGGGGCCTTTCGAGAAAGCCCATTGATTTGATGAACAAACCTAATGTAACAACTAAAAAAACAATTGGGGGCTGTATTATCATGGTGTTATTAAAATGGTTTAGTATGATGTAATTCATACTAATTGGGTGTATGTAGATTATATTATATTTATTGTCACCATGAACTATGAAAAGGAAAAAAACATCTATTGGTTAGATTGTATTGATGCAACTTTTCTAAATGAATTTGTGACTATTGAAAATTTGTAAATTGTAATTTTTTTCATTTTAATTACATTCCATGCTTTCATTTTTGCTTTAACCTCCAAACTTGTATAATTTCAAATTTTGTAAAACAAAAAAACTAAAATAATATAGGGTACTAAAATTGGATTGTAGAAAAATAAATTATAAACAAATGCAGGGTGGCTAAAATGTGAGCATGTTAGAAAATTCGATAATAATCAGGTGGGGTAAAATATATATCCAAAATTTAATCCCCCCTCCCCAATAGATGTTTGATGCACATATGTGACAAAAATAACATTAAGTGTCCCCCCAACAAATATCTGGTGCTTGAATATTTACTTATATTTAACTAATCACATTAGAAAAAAACTATCATTTTGCAACTACCATATGCAACTAATTTTCAGTTGCATGTGACACATGCAACTATCACATGCCACTAATTTTTGGCTTAGTTGCATAAAACAAATCGCATGCAACATCTAGTTGCATGCAACATATCATGCATGCGATGTACATACAATATGTTTGTATTTATCATCCATTCATATTCATACAACAAGTTGCATATGTAATTACACTTGTAACTATATGATTTTTTATGACACATGTCCATTTTCAAGCCAATCATTTCATGACATGTGTCCATTTCAAAATCAACCATTTAATGGCACCTACCATTTGAGGCCCATTTGAATTTTATTATTTAAATTAATTAAGTAAATCCAAGCCATTCACTATAAGGTTTATAAGATGTTGACATGTGGCACCTAGGTAAGTATGTGGGTAAATATATAGGCCTAGGTAGGCATGTAGGTGGCCTAAGTAGGTAGGTCAATAAATGAGGGGGCCTAATTAGTTATGTAAATCTTATCTTGAAAGGTAAATTTACAACTTTAAAAAAAAAGAAAAAGGTTTAGCACTTAGGGTTAAACATTTATTTTATTCATCCTAATTGCCATTTATTCTTTAAAGTAAGGCACCTAGAGATAAAATTTTTACAAGCTTCAAAGCTATGACAACCAATATGGGATAAAGATTATATTTACATTCTAGTTGCAACTTGGTTTAGCCTAATAAAACCAGTTTTCAATTTGAAGTTCAAGATCTTTGGTCATTACTATGTTATCTTTGAACCTCAAAATGATTTTGTAGTTCTACACTTAGTGCATTCAAAGCCACAAAAATCATTCTAGTTGGTTTTGAAATGAACAAGATATGTTATTCTAAAATGAAGGGGTTCATTGTTTGGTTTAGGTTAAAAAAACTAGTTTGCAATTTGAAGCTCAAGATCTTTGGTCATTGCTTTGTTATTTTTGAGCCTCCAAAAGATTTTGTACTTCTACACTTAGCGAATTTAAAGCCACAAAAATTGCTTCAATTGGTTTTGAAATGAGCAAAATATGATCTTTTGAAATGAATGGGGTCATTGTTTGGTTTAAGCAAAGAAAACCAAATAGAGTTTTGGAGCTCAAGTTATTTGGTAACAT
>Ga0116226_10001618_pt1 | contig 19557 bp, 18 predicted proteins | sample S1TSphfallax_FD_89692 | JGI IMG/M metagenome (GOLD analysis project Ga0116226, IMG submission 89692) | Host-associated microbial communities from peat moss isolated from Minnesota, USA - S1T2_Fa - Sphagnum fallax MG | ecosystem: Host-associated > Plants > Peat moss > Unclassified | place: USA... | reverse complement strand
GCGCGGTGCGCCAGACGACGCGCCAGCCTATCGCCGCTCCACTGGACTGCGCTGACCAGCACGATCAGCAACACGATCACGCTGACCATCACCGTGGTATCGAAACGTTGATAGCCATAACGTATCGCCAGGTCGCCCAGGCCACCGGCCCCTACCGCGCCAGCCATGGCGGACGATCCGATCAGGGCCACCAGGGTGATGGTAAAGCCGCCCAGAATGCCAGGCAAGGCCTCGGGTAACAACACATACCAGACGATATGACGACCACGACCGCCCATCGCCTGTGCCGCCTCAATCAAACCCGAGTCGACCTCACGCAGGCTCACCTCGGCGATCCGCGCAAAAAACGGAATCGCCGCGATACTGAGCGGCACCACGGCCGCCCACACCCCTATCGTGGTGCCTACAATCAAGCGTGTCAGCGGCAATAGTGCCACCAGCAAAATAATGAAAGGGGTCGAGCGAAAGCCGTTGACCACGCTACCCAGTATGCGATTCAGCGTCGGCCGCTTATCAATGCCGTGCGGCCCGGTCATCACCAGCAACAAGGCCAATGGAATCCCGCAGATCAGGGTCACCGCGCCCGATACGCCGACCATCAGCAGCGTATCGACCAGCGCTTGCAGATACTCATCACTCCATGCTTCAAACATAGCACAGCACCTCCACGCGATCGGCCGACTCACGCACCACGTCGAACAAGGGGGCCAGTGCCGCATCCGGCAAGGCCCGCAGCGAGATTTCGGCCGACACCACCAGACGCCCTTGCAAGCGTCCCTGGATCGGTTCGAGTGCCACTTGAACCACCCTGACCTTACGGCTATGCGCGGCAAGCCGGGCAAATAGCGCAGCAATGTCGGGCTCGCGTGTGGTGCCGGCGAAATGGAGATCGAGCAGCACTTCGCGCGCGCCCACCGGCACCAGACCATTATCGGCAGGCTTCAAGCGCGCCGCCAGTTCCGCTGGCAGGTCGTGCACCAGCGGACGCAACAAGCTGCGCGTGGCCGCATGCTGCGGGGCGCCGAAGACACGCCAGACCTCGCCCGTTTCGACGACCTGCCCCGCCTCCAGCACGGCGACGCTGTCGCAGATTTCGCGTATCACCGCCATCTCGTGGGTAATCAGCACGATGGTCAAGCCTAAACGGCGCCGCAGATCTTTCAATAGCGCCAGGATGGATTGCGTGGTTTCCGGATCAAGCGCCGAGGTCGCCTCGTCGCACAACAACACATCGGGATCGTGCACCAGGGCACGGGCAATGCCGACGCGTTGTTTCTGGCCGCCCGACAATTTGGCCGGGTAACTGTCGCGCTTGTCCGCCAGCCCGACCCATTCGAGCAAAGCGTCGACCTTGCCGCGAATTTCACGCTTGGGCACGCCTGCGATTTTCAGCGGCAGGGCGACGTTTTCCCAGACCGTCTTGGCCGACAACAAGTTGAAGTGCTGAAACACCATGCCGATGCGGCGCCGCAAGCCCACCAATTGATCCTCCGACAGCGCCACCACATTGCTGTCATTGACCCAGACTTCGCCCACACTGGGCAACTCCAAACCATTGATCAGGCGCAGCAAGGTCGACTTGCCGGCACCGCTGCGTCCAATGATGCCGAAAATCTGGCCGCGAGCGATGTTCAGATTAACTGCATGCAAGGCCAGCGGCGCGTCCGCGTCCTCGCTGTAGCGCTTGCCGACGCCTTTGAAGACGACGCTATCGGCCTGAACGGCAGGCACACTGAACAGATGCGCGCGCCGCGGCGAGGCGTCGTCTTCCAGGGTATGCGCTTCGGACGTGATAGTCATGACATGGCTCCGTGGCGGTGTACGATCAACGTGTAGAGATCTTCCGGCGTGGCCGGCCACGCTCACCAGGCGACCGCGTATAGATCGCCAAACGCCTTGTCGAGCTCGGCACGCACGGCCGGCGAATGTTGATAAATATCGATCAACTTGCGGATACGCGGATCATCCACGCTTTCGGGGCGGACCACCCATTGCAGCGCAAACGCCTTGTTTTCCGTGCCATCAAACAGTAGCGCGCTCTCCGGATCGATGGTGCCGGCCAGCTTCAGAAAACTCGGATAGCCTTGCGCCAGATCGACGTCGTCAAGCGAACGCGCCAGTTGCGAGGCTTCGAGTTGCACGATCTTCAGGTGCTTGGGGTTATCGACAATATCGAGTACCGTCGCCCGATAATCGACCCCGGGCTTGAGTTTGATCAAACCGGCGCGCTGCAACAGCAAGAGACCACGCCCACCATTGACGGGGTCGTTGGCGATCGCGACCGTCGCGCCGTCTTTCAACTCGCTGAAGTGTTTGACCTTCTTCGAGTAGAGGCCGATTTTCATGATCGTGCCGGGTGCGATTGCCACGAAGCGGTAACCGCCCTGCTTTTCCGCATTCTCCAAAAACGGCAGATGCTGAAAGTAATTGACGTCGATGTCCTTGTTGGCCAGTGCCGCGTTCGGCGTATTCCAGTCGGTAAATTCGATGATCTTGACATCCACTCCCTGCTGCCTGGCTTCACGCGCGGCCTCTTGTAAAGCACCAAGTTGCGGCGTGGTTGCCGTGCCGACCTTGAGGGTATCCGCTGCGGCTGGCGCGATCTGCAACATGGCCAGCGCACTGACGGCGAGTGACGCGCGCACCACACGTCCGAACATAGCCTTGAAACGAGTGCGTACACCCTGATCATTCAAACGCAAGAATCGAATATGGTCAGTCATGGTTCAGCATTTCCCGGGAAGTCGACGCGCTGGTAAAGCTCGATCCATCGCGCCGTTTATTTCGTTGTACAAATTAGTTATGGGATATTGAGGTCCCTGTTGAATCGGCATCCGCCTCAGGAATACAAAATCCCATGGGTCGCGCGCCGCTTGAGCGTGCCACCCACCGATAGCTCGTGTCCCTATGGTAAGGTTTTCGTCAGGTGCCGCGAACCAAGCGATTTGACTAACTTAAGTCCGGGATGGCATATGGCGCAGCCACCTATCGGTCCTGCTTGAGGGCCGCCCCATCAACACCATCAAAAAATCCAGACGCCCGCCTCAAAAAATCTGAGTGGCTCAAACGTGGTTCAGATTGATCCAGTCCAATGCCCAGGTCCGGGCGTGTTCGATGGCTTCGGATTCGGTAGCGAAGTACCGGGGAGCGGGAACGAAGCGACTGGCGACGATATGCAAATCACTGCGGCGTGCAATCACGGCATGCGCCTGATAACTGCCGGCCGCGATGCGGGCTGCGTTGCAACTCAGCAAATAGTCGCGATAGGCGAACGTCACCAGATCGGCACAAGCGTGTTCGGTATCGCTCACGATAAGCTCTCCGTCAGGGTCGATAGGCTGTCGTATGGCCTCACCGGTGGCGCGGCGCCGTCCGATACCGCCGCACCGAGGATATCGGCACTTTCTGGCGAAGCCGGAGCCACCGCGCAACATGCAGCGCGGACCGGCACCAAAGTCAAGATGGGATACATCACGTCGACCGCCAGGGAATGGCCGCAACTGCGGCATCGATGTCTGCATCCTAGCCTCTGGGCCGGCCAAACCGTACTAATTCTTTTGCATATGCAAATCCGCTAAGCGTGGTTTCAGGCGGCACGCTGCCGCTTGGCGCCTGTTTTGAGAAAACGGCACCGATTGCGCGCCGACCCTTGACATCGTCGTGGATATCAATCGACCGGTTACGTCTATCTATTTAGAGGAGATGCACCACTACCAAGATATGTCTCGCATTGCGGACACATTGCCTCGCCGCGGCAAGTCCCGATTGAGCCTCCCGTGAAAACCCTTTACCTTGCGCAAGGATCCGTAAGAGATACCGTGCGCTTGCCTCGCCGCCAGCGCCAGCCATACAACACGAGGAGACGACAACCGATGAAACTCAAGAAAGCCTTTGTGGGCGTGACGTTGGCACTGGCCAGCGCCGCAGCCAGCGCGAGCGGCCCGTTTACCGGCATCTATTTTTTTGGCGATAGCCTGACCGATATGGGCGCATTCGGCGGCTTGGATGGTTTGCCGGCCGGCGCGCACTGGACCTTCAACGCCGAGCCGACTTACGCGGGCTATTTGGGCAATACACTGGGTTTCAAAGTGACCCCAAATAATACAAACAACCCGACACTCGCCGGCGGCGGCAATGACTACGCCGAAGGGGGCGCGCGCTCGACCACCTCGGGCGACAGTTTCGCCGGCGTCACGATCACCGATTTGCCCGGACAGATCAGCAGCTTCCTGTCGCAACACTATGGCTATGCCGACTCGTCGGCGCTATATGTCGTCTGGTCGGGCTCGAACGACGTGGCCAATGCCAGCAGCGCCGCGAATATCGTTACCGCGGTCACCAGCGAACTTGATTCGCTAGCCGAGCTGAAAGCAGCCGGCGGCAGAAACCTGGTGTTGATCGACCTGCCCAATTTCAGCGTGACGCCGGCCGTGCTGTACGGCACGATTCAGGATATTGCCAACGCAATCTACGGCTCCGGCACAGCCGCCGCGACCGCGGCGTCGACAGCCGCCGTCAATGCCGCGTACGCCGCGCTCACCAATGCCACCACGCCAACCTTGGCAGCGCGCCAGGCCGCCTACACCGCCGCCGAGGTGGCCGCAGCCAATGCCTTGGGCATTCCGGCGTCCGTGCTGGAAAGCTACTATGCAGAAGCGTTATCCGATGAAACCGCGCTCTCGCTTGGCTATAACAGTGGCGTGAACAGCTATGTTTCGCTGCTCGGCATGAACGTGATCCATATCAACACCAATGCCCTGCTGACCGCGATCATCGACAATCCGGCGCCGTTCGGCATCACGAATACCAGTGGCGGGATTTGTCCGCCGAGCGCCACACTGGGCACCGCCTCGTCCATTGTGTGTTACTCGACCACGACCAATTCAAGCGCGCTGAACAGCTATCTGTTCTCGGACGACCGCCATCCCTCGCCGCTCGTGCAACAACTGTTGGCCGGCTACATCAGTTCCTTGCTGGCAGCCCCGTACAACACCATCGCCCTGTTGGATGCACAGCGCATGACCGTACTCAATCAAGGCGATGTACTCGATCGGCTGACGGGTTCGACCAGTATTCCGCCGGGTGGACATATCTTTGCCGAAGGCGGTTTCTCGAGCGCCCGCACCAGTTCCACGCAAGGCCTGGGCGGTGCCGACGATACCGGCGGTAGCGCGACTTTGGGCTATGAGTTGCCAATCTCCGGGCCGTTCAGTATCGGGGGCGCGGTGTCGTTCGAGCGCTACGACGCCACCTTGAGCGGCGGCTACGGCAATTTCAATGGCCAGGGCGAACTGTTCGCCTTGTATGCACTGTGGCATCAAGGTGGCCTGAAGCTGCGCGCGGACATCTATGGCGGCACACAAAGCTATAACCTCAACCGTGATCTGATCGCCGGCACCAACGCCTTGATCAATACTGCCAGCCCGAATGGCAATGAAACCGGCGCACGTCTGTCGGCCATCTACGAGTTTCAACTGGCCTCGTTCGTGACCGGCCCGTTCGCTTCGCTGTCACAAACCCACAGCCACTTGGGCGACATCGACGAAAGCGGCTTGTCCGGCACCACCCTGCAGATCGGCGGCTGGACCGAGACCGTGCTGGACGCGCAACTGGGCTGGAAGATTTCCAAGCCGAACTGGGTACTGGGCCTGACGCCTTCGGCCACACTGTCGTATCACGACGTCTGGCGCAGCTGGCCGAGCAATGTGGTGGTCGGCCAGGCCTATTACGACAGCAGCTTCCTGATGCCGCTGGTGAAGCCGCGTGAGGACTACGCCGAAGCCGGCTTTGGTGTGACCGGCAATATCGCCAAAAATTGGAGTCTGTCGGCCAATGCGCAATTCTCGTTCGCCAACGCCAACGAACGCTATTCGCTGGTTTCCTTGAATCTGCTGGGCAAGTTCTAAACCCTGCAAGCCTGCGGTGGCCGGGTTCTCCGGCCACCCAACACGCCTCTTCAGGCCAGTCCCGGATGCACAACGGGTCGAGCTCAAGCGCCGATTTTAATCTGCCCCCAAATAATTTCGCGGACCGGTGCGACGGCTAATTTTTTCGACGAGACAAGCAGTCTCATCTTGTAGCAAGATAGAACTATTCGCCCCGCGGCACAGACGGGCCAAACACGGGCTAGCTCGCCATACCTCATCCCCCGACTCCCACCCGAAGCAGATGAAATTCGAACGATGGCTGCACGCCTTGCCCGGCTGGCTTCTGGCTTTAAGCGCGATAGGGCATGCCGATGCAGCGCCACCGCTGCCAACGGTAGTACTTAGTACGACGGAATTTTCGCCGTACATGAGTAACACGTTACAGCGCCAAGGCGTGCTGGTCGAAATCGCGGCCGAAGCGTTTCGCCGCGAAGGGTATCAGTTGCAAGTGCGTTTTTTGCCTTGGGCGCGCGCATTGGGCGTTGCCAAGGAGGGCGAGGTCGACGGTATGGTGGGAATCTGGTATTCCAGTGAACGGGCACAGTGGTTCAATTACTCCAAGCCCATCCTGGCGAATCAGATCGGCTTCTACCGGCGTGTCGATCATCCTGTCGCCTACAAGACGCTGAACGATCTGCGGCCTTATACAATCGGTACCGTGCACGATTATGCCAACCCGCCTGCCTTCGAAGCCGCACACTTGCATGTCGACGAAGCCAACGATGATCTGACCAACTTACGCAAGTTGGCGGCCGGGCGTCTGGATCTGGTTTTGGTGGATCGCGCTGTCGCGCGTTTTATGATCGAACGCGACGCGCCCTCACTGCGCGGCCAGTTGGTATGGATCGACCCGCCGGTGGATCTGATGCCGTTGTACTGCGCGATTTCCCGCCGCACGCCCGATGCCGCCAAAAAGCTCGCCGCCCTCGACGCAGGTCTTGACGCAATGACCCGCGACGGCACTCTGGCGCGCCTCGTCGCATCGATACAATAGCGCGGTCCAGCCAAGGCTCATGGCACAATACCAATTCCATCGCCATGATCCAGACTATGCGACTCTCTCGTCGTTGTGCCCGACTGACTCTACTCGTATTTGCGCTGAATAGCGCCTACGCCTGGGCTGGCCTGACCGACGATCAGGCCAGTCTGCTTCAAGGCGCCGCCGCCACCGGCGACACCAACGCGATGCAGCAATTGCAAACAGCGGCAGCGCAAGGCGACGTCTTGGCCGAATACGATCTGGGCACCTTGTACGCGGACGGACGCGGGGTAACCAAGGATCCGGTCCAGGCGGGCATCTGGTTTCGCAAAGCCGCGACCCAAGGCTATGCCTTGGCCCAATACCGGCTCGGTAAACTGTATGACGAAACCCAAGGCGGGCTGTTGGACGATGCACAGGCGGCGGCCTGGTACCGCAAGGCGGCAGAACAAGGTCTGGCCGAAGCGCAGAACGAACTCGGCACCATGTACGCCGATGGCCAGGGTGTGCCCCAGGATTATCTGCAGGCAATCAAGTGGTTGTCCCTGGCCAAGCAAAGCGGCGACCCTCTCGCCGCGCCGAATCTCCAGGAATGCCTGACCCACGTGTCGGACAAGGACGCCGCCAAAGCAAAGAAGCTGGCCAATGCTTGGTGGGCCGCGCATCATCGCGGCGACTGATCGTCTTTTTCGAAAAAGTGCTACACCTACTGCCTCACCAAGGGTGACCCGGTAGGGCGTGCCACCGGCGAACGTCTCCACGCCCGGGGGTTATGCGTTTTGAGTGTCAACAGTTTTAACGGTTCTTGCTGCGCTGAACGCCTCGGGATCTTCTGGCGGCTGTTCATCAGACGATTACCAATCAATATGAGTAATGCATATCGATACGGGGTGCACCAGAATCTCACGCGACAAGAATTGTTCTTCTTTGTCTTTATTGACGAAACGTGCAAGGAGCTCGGCGTGGATGACGTGGTTTCTGTAGCTCTTATTCTTGCTGGTCAGAATTAGCTTCTCACTCGCACAAAACCCTTCGGTGCAACTATGGGGACTTCCGTTGCTTCACGGCTCAGCCGGGCGTATCTTGATATAGATATCAAAAGGAAAATTCTTCCCACGCTGACACATGCGAGCGTCAAACAGTTGAAGATTTTCTCGGTTTGCAACATTGGAAATGTTTGTCGGTCGTGCGGTTCCCGTCCTAGGTCGGGTGATTGCGGCTCATGACATTACCATGATTAGTATTAACTCTGTAATGCATTACCATCGATTGATGGAAGCTGAAGATAAGGCATTCTAATGAAAATCTCTATTTGGAACGAATTGGAGTCGTTCGTTATAAAGCAAGCGGGAGTGAGTAATAAAAAGATACTTACGAAATTGATTACCCTCGAAGACGACCTCGATATCACGGGGGACGACGCCGACGATTTTATGGGAAAGTTCTTTTCGCAGTTCAAGGTTGATCATGGCGACTTTAGTCTGGATCGATATTTCTGCGGCGAAGGGTTTAATCCATTTGAAATGATCGCCATGATTTTCTCGAAAAAAACCCGAAAAAAATATGACAAAGAACCGGTGACTCTGGGCATGCTTGAGGCTGCTATTTCAGCGGGTGTATGGAATAGCGAGCAATTAGCCTCTGTTCGCTCGCGAACTCAATGAACATCCATACATACTACTAACGATGGAAATCTATTTTCAGGAAGATTGCAATGGGCCGAAATGCGTGGATTGTGGAAATCCGTTGAGTTCGACCGCAAAAAGCCTGTAGAAATCCTCAGCGCGACTGTTTCGATTGAAAGCCGCTCACCGAACGTGATACACGCCACCTATCGCATGCCTTAGACCCGCGTGAGTCGCGAGCCTTGCGCCGTATCCTCGATCGCGTAACCTAACCCAGCAAGTTCCGCACGCAGCCTGTCCGCCTCGCCCCAGGCCCGCGCGACGCGTGCCGCATCCCGTTGCTGCAGCAGCGCCTGGATGGCTGGCGGCACCTCAAGGCTGGCCGGTCGCCAGGCCGCAAGATTCAGCCCCAGCACGGGCTCGAAGGCATCCAGCGTGGCCCGCTTGAGCGGCTCGGCCATATCGCTGCGCACCAGCTCCCACATCAGCGCCAGCGCACGAGGCGCATTCAAATCCTGGTTGATCTCGCGCGTGAAGCGCGCTATCCACGCCGCATCGGGCCGCGCCGCGGGATCGGTTGCCCAACCGTGATACGCCTGTCGCAAACGCGTCAGCCCGGTTTGCGCTGCCGCCAACGCCTCCCAGGTGAACTGCATCGGACTGCGATAATGCGCACCCAGGCAGGCATAGCGAAAGGCAAGCGCGTCGTAACCGCGCTCGGTCAGGCTAGCCAGGGTCAGAAAGGTGCCCTCCGATTTCGACATCTTGGCCGCGTCGAGCTGCAGGAAATAGCCGTGCAGCCAGAAATTCGCGAGCCGGGTACCGTGGCACGCCTGGGTTTGCGCGATTTCATTGCTGTGATGCACGGCGATATGATCCTCGCCGCCGCAATGCAGATCGAACCAGGGACTGAGATACTTGGCCGACATCGCCGAGCATTCGATATGCCAACCCGGAAAGCCGCGCCCCCATGGACTATCCCATTCCATCTGGCGTTGCTGCTCGGGTGCGCTGAATTTCCAGAGCGCAAAGTCCGTGCTGCGGCGTTTGCCGCCCAGGTCGACCCGCTTGCCGGCCTCCAGGCCGGCCAGATTTTGCCGCGCCAAGTATCCGTAGTCGGACTGCCGACTGGTATCGAAATAGATCCCGTCGTCGGTCCGATAGGTATAGCCCTTCTGCTCCAAGGTGGCGACGAAGTCGATCTGTTCAGCGATATGGTCGGTCGCGCGGCACCACAGCGTGGGCTCCAGCATATTGAGTGCCTGCATGTCGCGCTGAAACGCCAGCGTATAGCGCTGCGCCAAGGCCCAGGCCGATTCGCCGGTGCGGCGGCTGCCCTTCTCCATCTTGTCTTCGCCGTGATCGGCATCGGACACCAGATGACCGACATCGGTGATATTCACCACGTGCCGCACGGTATAGCCATTGAAAGCCAACGTGCGGCGCAGCAGGTCCTCGAACAGATAGGTGCGCAAGTTGCCGATATGGGCGTAGTCGTACACCGTCGGTCCGCAGCAATAGAGCCCGACATGATCGGCGTGTATCGGTTCGAAGCGGCGCAAGGCGCGCTGCCAGTTATCGTAGAGAAACAGGTCCATGGTTCCGATGCCGGTGGGCAAGACGATGTAAACGAAAATGGCCGCCGGTTTTGCAACGCGGCGGCCATGGGAAGACGGTATGAAAACGCTAGACGACCGGCTCCAATGGCTGCCGGCGGCAACACGCACGCATCGATACTTTGCGGTGAGAGTGGAATGCTTTCATGGGTTTCATCTTAAGGAGTGCGGCAGCCCGGCGTCAAGCCCCACGTGATCTCGAGCAAGCCGGCGCGACCTCAGGGTACCCGCAACTTATCGGCAATACGCCGCAGCAGCGTATCCCAGTCGCCTCGCGTGGGTTGCCGCGCGAGGCGCAATGACGGGTACCAGGGACTGTCGTCGCGACCGCGCAACCAGCGATGATCGGCGCGAAACGGCAGCAGCACAGTGGTAGGTCGATTCAATGCGCCAGCCAGATGGGCCAGTGCCGTATCCACCGTCAGCACGTAGTCAACGCTATCCACCAGCGCCGCCGTGTCGGTGAAGTCGGTCAGTTGGGCACGCACATCGCTTATCTGGAAGGTTCGCATGGCTTCGAGATCCGTGTCGCGGATCTCGTTCTGCAGCGCGACGAAGTCGATACGCTCGCGGATCGCCGCATCGAACCACGGCGCCAGTGTGGCCAGCGCCAGCGAACGGTGGCGATCGTCGATATGGGCAGGATTGCCTGACCAGGCCAGACCGATCAAAACGCGCCCCTCGCGCCGCAAGCGTTGGCGCCAGTGCGCCACTTTGGCGGGATCCGCACGCAGATAGGGCACCCTGGCCGGCAAACTGGTGGCTTCCATCCCCAGCGCATAGGGCAGGCTCAGCAAGGGGCAATGCCAGTCGAAGTCAGGCAAAGGCTCGCCCTGCGCCAACACGGCTGCGACCCCAGGCAACTGTTGCAACAAAGACTTGAGCGCCGGCTGCACCTCAAGCAGCACCTTGGCGCCGCGCGCCGCGACCTGTGTCACAAACCGACAAAACTGCAAGGTGTCGCCCAAGCCTTGCTCGGCGTGCAGCAAGATGGTGCGCCCGGCCAATCCGTGTTGTCCAAGCCACAGCGGTTGCGTAAAGCTTCGGCGCCAGTGGGCAAAATAGGCGCTGCGCCAACGCCATTCATATTCACGCCAACCCTCGGCGTATTCCCCCATATGCAGCAAGCACAATGCAGCGCCGAAATGCGCATCGACTGCATCGGGACGCAGCCGTATCGCGCTTCGGAAATGGGCCAGGGCCATCTCTGGATGACCCAGACTTTGTAGCGTGACGCCGCAATTGGTCAGCGTCGCGGGATCATCCGGGCGTAATTGCATCGCTTGCCGATAGCAGGCCAACGCCGCCTCGGGCTGATCCAATTCCTGCAACACGACACCGCTGTTGTTCAATGCCTCGGGGAAATCCGGCCGCACGCGCAGCGCCTGGCGATAGCTTTGCAGCGCTTCGACCCGCAAGCCCAATTCGCGCAATGCGTTGCCGCGGGTTTTCCAGACTTCGGCCAAATTGGGCGCGAGCCTGAGCGCCTGATCGTAGTATTGCAGCGCTTCGTGCGGACGGCGCGCCTGGCGTAGCGCATCGCCTTGGGCAATCAGCGCGTCGACGGACGCGACGGCGTGCGTGGCGGGGTTGGTCAGGTCGTCTTGCATGGCGTAGGGGCGACGCGCTCACGCGAGCACGGACTATGAAGGGCGGATATGGGCATCCGTCTGAGCAGTATCAAGCGGATCCACCCGGATACTAACGCAACGCAGGGCCTCTGCGCCAACCACGCCGATGCTCCCCTCTAGCGCACGATGCGATACGCATCTCGATGGGCGGCCAGCCAGTCGGCAGCCAAAGTCTGATTGGCATGATGGTCGGGATGAAAGTCGCGCCGGAAATAAGCCAGCAACGCGCCGCCGCAACGCCAGGCAAAACCGTCGCGCCCCCACATAAAACGTAGTGCCGACCACCAAGTGCTTGGATAGAACAAGGTGCCGTCGCGTTTCAGATTGGAGGTGGTCTGCGCCACCGCTTCGAAACCGAACAGCATCAACACATACAGATACCAGCGGATGCGGCGGCGGTAACTGCCGCCCAGCGCCTGGTACAAGGTATAGGCGACCGCCTTATGCTCGGTCTCCTCGGCCGCATGCCAGCGCCACAGCGTCCGCATCATGGGTTCGGCTCCGTCGAACCAGCGCGGATAGCGTAGCGCGCCATCGCCGAACACCGCCGTGCAATGCTCATAGGCAGCGGTGACCGCGAGCAGACTGAGTGGACCGTAACCGCGGCGCTGGGCGATCTCGAGTCGGCGCAGTGCGCGTGCCTCCCAGTGATTGACCAAGCCCTGGCGTGCCAGATGGTCGTTATACAAGCCGTGGATGCGGCGGTGCGTGGCTTCCTGACCGATAAACTGGACGATAGCCCCGCGCAACTCGGCATAGGCGGGATCATCCGGTAACAAGGCGGCGGCGTTGCGCACGGAGTCGATAAAGAATTGCTCGCCGACCGGGAAGCTCATCGACAACGCGTTGTAGTACATGCTCAGAAACGCGTCGCCGCTATGCCAATGACGCGAAAACCCCCGACTCAGATCGATGGTCAATGTGCGGATGGTCAGACTCGGCAGTGGATGCATACGGTGGTCTCCAGCATCTTCAGCATCTTCGGGTCCAGGCGTTAGCGACTGAGTCGGCCTATCAATTCGGCGTGGGCCGGATAGGCTGACAACAGCGCCACCGTATCGGCCAATTCGAATTCACTGAACTCGAAGCCAGGCGCTACGGTACAACCCGCCAAGGTGTAGCGGGCCGGATCGACGCGTTCTGCCGCGAACCAGCACCCCGCCGGCACCACGGCCTGGAATACCGCATCACGGTGCGCCACGGCGTCGCCCAATCGGTGGGTATACAGTTCGCCCTGGGTATCCAACACATGGATGTCGAGCATGCCGCCCGCATAGAAGTGCCAGATTTCATCGGAACGAATGCGGTGCCAGGCGGAATAGGCGTCGTCACACAGCAGATAGTAGATCGCGGTGCTCGCCGCGCGCTCGGCCGGATAGGCTGAACGCGCGACCTGTTCGTTGCAGCGATAGGTCTCGCGGAAATAGCCGCCCTCGGGATGGGCTTGTAGCGCCAAACGCTCGATCAATTGCTGAGCGGTCGCGGTGTGATCGGACATGGGTTTTTATCTTCCTGAATATGCCGCCTGGTCGCAGTGGTCAGCCCGCATCGCGGCTCAATCCGGCAAGGCCGTGCGCATGGTCACGAATTCCTCCGCCGCAGTCGGGTGGATGCCCAGTGTCTCATCAAATATCCGCTTGGTGGCACCGGCGCGCAAGGCCACTGCGAGTCCCTGTATCACCTCACCTGCATCCGGTCCGACCATATGACAGCCCAATACACGATCAGTGTCGGCATCGACCACCAGCTTCATCAAGGTCGATTCATCGGAACCGCCGAACTGCGATTTCATCGGTTTGAAGCGGCTTTCGTACAGCCTCAAACGATGGCCTGCTGCGCGCGCAGCGTCTTCGGTCAAACCGACCGTGCCGATATTCGGCAAGCTGAAGACGGCTGTGGGGATCAAGCTGTAATCCAGCGGCCGGAATGTCTCCGGGCGGAACAGTTGGCGCGCCACCGCCATGCCTTCAGCAAGCGCCACCGGCGTAAGTTGGACTCGGCCTATGACATCGCCCAGAGCCAGAATCGAGGGTTCATGCGTACGGTAAGCGGCGTCGACGCGGATATAGCCCTGCGGGTCGCATTCGATCCGGGTCTGCTCCAGACCCAGATCGGCTAGCGCCGGACGCCGCCCGGTGGCATACAACACGCAATCGGTCTCGAATACCCGCCCATCCTCCAGCGTCACGGCCAGCGTGCCATCGGGTCGGCGGTCTATCCGTTGCGGGGTGGCGTGGAACTGCAAATCCAGGCCTTTCTTCTGCAATTCCGTGCGCAGGTGTTCGCGCACACTGGTGTCAAAACCACGCAGAAATAAATCGCCCCGGTACAACAAGCGGGTTTCGGCGCCCATACCATGAAAGATGCCGGCGAACTCGACTGCGATATACCCGCCCCCCACCACCAACACGCGCGGTGGCAAGTGCTCCAGAAAAAATACCTGATTCGAGGTGATGGCGTGTTCGCTGCCGGGAATATCGGGCACGTGCGGCCAGCAACCGGTAGCAAGCAAGATGTGCTCGGCGCTGTAACGCTGGCCGGCAACTTCGACCGTATGCGCATCGCACAAGCGCGCATGCCCTTCGAACAGGCTGACGCCGCTGCGCTCGAGCAGACCGCGGTAGATGTCGTTCAAGCGCGCGATTTCGCGATTTTTGTTGGCGATCAGCGTGGGCCAGTCGAACTGGCCGGCTTCCTGTGCCCAGCCATAATTGGCGGCTTGGGCCTGGACTTCGTCATACTGCGCCGCATAGACCAGCAGCTTTTTCGGCACGCAACCCACATTAACGCAGGTACCGCCCAGATAGCGGCTTTCCGCGATCGCCACACGCGCGCCGAAATCGGCTGAAAATCGTGCCGCGCGCACGCCGCCCGAACCCGCTCCGATCACGAACAGATCGTAGTCGTATGTCATGTCGCCTCCGTCATCGCCGCCCACTGCGCTGGGGCCAGGCGACCATCATGCCATTTCGGCGGCGATCGTGCTGTAGGTCCCGCTATGACGCGCGCGTTGGGATGCCGGAACAGATCGACCCGATTGTGATTCAGGCACCCAAAGCATTGATATCGCGTGTTTCGAGTATGTGCCGCGGTGCGCCGTGCGCAGCCAGGGCCAACATCGCCCGCCCGACCCGTTCGCTGGTGGTGATCTGATCGGGCCACCAGCGTTTGATCAGCGGCAACAAGGGGGCGGCGAAGACATAGGTCAATCGATAGGCCAGGGTCTTGGAGCGCACGCCGTGCAGCGGCTGAATTGCGCCGGGCCGCAGCATGTAGGCTTGCAGCGGCAGGCGCAACAGCGCATTCTCGGTGGCGCCCTTGACCCGCGCCCACGTACTGCGGCCGGTTTCGCTGCTGTCGGTGCCAGCACCAGAAACGTAGACGAACGTCATGCCGGGTTTCAGGCGCGCCAGCGTTTGGGCAATACGCAAGGTCAGATCGTAGGTCAGGGAGCGATAGCGCACCTCGCTCATGCCGCCTGACGAAACGCCCAGACAAAAGAAGCAGGCATCGCAGTCGCTCAAGTGTGCCTCGATCGAGTCCAGTTGCGCCACGTCGGGCAACACCCATTGCTGGACTTTAGGCGACTGGATAGTCAGCGGGCTGCGCCCTACCAGCACGAGGCGACTGACGGCGGGATCGCGCAAAGCTTCGCGCACCACGCTTTGCCCCACCATGCCGCTGGCGCCAAAGACGATCACTTTCATGCGCTAGGCTCCGGCCCATTCGGGCTGTGCGTGCCGCCACCAGTGCTCGCCGGCTTGCGGTTGCGTCAGATCCAGCGCCTGGCCGATGCGCGGCGTGGCCAGCGCGACACCCTGTGCTGCCGCCAGCGCGGCGATGCGCTCGAAAGGTTCATGCCATGGATGCAGCGAGAGATCAAAGGTGCCGTTATGAATCGGCAGCAAACACTGTCCGCGCAGATCCAGATGGGCCTGCAAGGTCTGTTCGGGATGCATGTGCACTTCGGGCCAGTGTTCGCTGTAGGCACCCGTTTCCATCAAGGTGACATCGAACGGACCATACTGGGCGCCGATGGCCTTGAAGCCGTCGAAATAGCCGCTATCGCCACTGAAGAAGACCCGCAATTCACGCTCGAGAATCACCCACGACGACCACAAGGTGAGATTGCGGTCGCGCAGACCGCGTCCGGAGAAATGCTGAGCCGGCGTGGCGACCAGTTCAATACCGTCCAATTGCAGCGATTGCCACCAGTCCAGTTGATGGACTTTTTCGCGCGGCACGCCCCAACGCTGCAGGATATCGCCGACACCCAAAGGCGTGATGAAGTGGCTGACCTTGGGCGCCAGCGCCGCCACGGCGGCGCGATCGAGATGATCGTAATGATTGTGCGAGAGGATCACGCCTTTGATCGGCGGCAACTCGGCGATGCTGATCGGCGGCTGATGGAAGCGGCGCGGACCCGCCCATTGCACCGGCGACGCACGCTCCGAAAAAACCGGGTCGGTCAGCCAATATGCCCCATCCAGCTTCAGCAGCACGGTCGAATGCCCGAGCCGGAACAGCGACCTATCGGGTGCCGCTTCCAGTTGAGCGCGACTCAGCGTTTCGACCGGCAAGGCGCGATCGGGAGTGGTCGTCGGCGGCTTGGCAAACAGCACGCGCCAGATCAGCGCAAGATTTTCGCGCAAGCGCTTGGCAGCGGGCGGCGGTGCGGTATTGCGAAATCGGCCCGCTTCCAGACGGGAAGTCGGCAAAGTCGACGGGGCAAGAGCGGTAGCGAGCGATGGACTGGCCATAGACATCCTTGTATCGAGAAGGTACGCCAGCCCATGACAAATCCGGCCTGCGCACGCGAAATTACACTACACAGTGTAGTTTTATATCAAATTAAAGTAAACTGATCAGTGTAAAATTCGCGCATCTCGCTTATATGCCCTAGCCCACACCATGTCCGACCAGCCCCGCCTGACAGACCGCAAACGGGAAGCGATCGTGCAAGCCGCGATCGAAGCCTTTCGCAGCACGGGCTTCGACGCCACCAGCATGGACAAGATTGCCGCCAGCGCGGGCGTGTCCAAGCGCACGGTCTACAACCATTTCCCCAGCAAGGATGAGTTGTTCGCGGAAATCCTGTTGCAACTCTGGCACAGCAGTGTCGCCCAAATCGGCCTGAGCTATCGCTCAGACCAGCCGCTGCGCGCACAGTTGCTGGAATTGATCGGCCAGAAATTGCGCTTGCTCGACGACGCCAATTTTCTCGATCTGGCCCGAGTTGCGATCGCCGAAACCATCCATGCGCCGGAACGCGCGCAAAGCATGATGGCACGGCTCAGCGAACGCGAGGAAGGTATCACGGTATGGTTGCGCGCAGCCATCGCCGACGGCCGCTTGCGCCAGGTCGATGCTGAGTTCGCCGCCACGCAATTGCAGGGCATGCTGAAAGCATTCGCGTTCTGGCCGCAGGTGACCTTGTCGTGCCCGCCGCTGCCGCCTGCTGCGCGACAGCAACTGGCCGAATCCAGCGTCGATATGTTCCTCGGTTATTACGCGATCTGAGCGCCGCGGGCCACCACAGGCCTGGCGCCGGATAGCCGGTTTGAAACACCCCTCATCGATTCCGAATACCACCATGTCCGCCCTATCCTCGCACCCTCACCCCGCGCCACTGCGTTGGGCCATCATCGGCAGCGGCAATATCGCGCGCCGTTTTGCTGGCGATTTTCAGCATGTCAGCGACGCGCAGCTGGTGGGCGTGTTATCGCGCCGCCCCGAGGCGGCGGCTGAATTTGCAGCGCGCTATGCATTGCCGCGCCACTACCCGGATCTGCCCGCCCTGCTGGCCGACCACATCGATGCCGTCTATATCGCCACGCCTCACACCACGCATCCGAGCTACGCCCAGGCTTGCCTGGAGGCAGGCATCGCGGTGTTGTCGGAAAAGCCGGCCGCGCCGAGCCTGGCTTTACTGGAACCGGTGCTGGAGACGGCCACGCGTCAGCGTGTGTTGTTTATGGAGGCGATGAAATCGGCGTTCTATCCGCTCTATCGTCAGATCAAGGCCATGATTGCCGAGGGTGCGATCGGCGAGGTCAATTTTGTTCAGGCGGGTTTCGCCTTCGTCGCGGCCGATCGCAGCCACGCGGTGTTCGATCCCCACTTGGCGGGCGGCAGTCTGTTGGACGTGGCCATCTATGCGTCGTTTCTAGCCTGCGACATGTTGGGCGCACCGCGCGAAGTCAAAGCATTGGTGGAACACGGCCCGAGCGGGGTCGACGAATTAGCGGCGCTCGCCAGCCGCCATCAGCGCGGCCTGGCCACCTTGTTTTCGGGATTGAAATCGTCCACCGACGGCCGTGCCGTGATCGGCGGCAGTGCCGGCCATATCGTCATCGAAGGCAAGTGGTGGAATCCGCAGCGCGCGCTTTATGCGCCGCTCAACGGCACCGCTCAAGTGCTGGAAGCCGGTTTTACCGGCAGCGGACTGTGCCATGAAACCCAGCACTTCAACGACCTTCTGCGCGCGGGAGCGGTACACAGCGAGATCGTGCCGTTCGACCTATCGCGCTCGATGATACAGACGCTGGACCTGGCCCGCGCCGATGCCGGTTTGCGTTTTCCGTTCGAACGGTAAGCCGCTAAAGACGATGCCAGCCCGCGCCGTCAGCATCCATCGCCTCGCGCGCTAAACCGGCAAACGGTAATGCCGGTAAGGTGTGGCTTCGTGCGTGAAGACAAACCCGGCTTTTTCGTAAAGATGACGCGCCGGGTTGGTCAGATGGACGGCCAGCAGCAGCGTGATATGACCCTTGTCACGCGCATCGGCAATAAACCAGTCCAGTATGGCGCGCCCCAAACCAGCGCCGCGCAACACCGGCACCACGTAGATCGACGCCAGGACTGCCGCGTCGCCATCGATCTGCCAAAAACCGTATCCCGCAAAGACCCCTTCGGACTCCAGCACACACATCCGCGCCAAATTCGAGGTCCACTGTTCGAGGTGGAAACGCATGCCGCGCTGCCAGCCGGCCTCATTTTCCGGCTCGATCTGCCGAATGTAGTCCAATTCACCCAGATAAACCTGAGCCAGATCGGTGGCCAGGGCCGGCCGCAATACGGAGTGGGGGGTCATAGAACAGGTCTGTCACACTGAGTCGGCGGGCCCGCAGCGTAACAGAGCCCTGTCGCCCGTGCCAGGGTCACGCCGCGCCGCGCGGATCGGACACAGGCGCAATCGGCGCGCGCAAGCGATACACAGGCATACCTGCCGAAAACATCAAATGAGCGTATAAATCAGGTTTGCACGGAACGCTCAGTGGCGTCCCGCTTTGCTAGCCCACACTCACCCAAAAGGGATCATCATGACCCGCAAGACTCCCATAGAGCGCTACCGCAACATCGGGATCAGCGCGCACATCGATGCCGGCAAAACCACCACCACAGAACGCATCCTGTTCTATACCGGCGTCAACCACAAGATCGGCGAAGTGCACAATGGTGCCGCGACGATGGACTGGATGGAACAGGAACAAGAACGCGGCATCACGATCACCTCCGCGGCAACCACGGCATTCTGGAAAGGCATGGCCGGCAACTACCCGGAGCATCGGATCAATATCATCGATACGCCGGGCCACGTCGACTTCACGATCGAAGTGGAACGCTCGATGCGCGTGCTGGATGGCGCCTGCATGGTCTATGACGCAGTCGGCGGAGTCCAGCCACAGTCGGAAACCGTCTGGCGCCAAGCCAACAAGTACAAGGTGCCGCGGATCGCGTTCGTCAACAAGATGGACCGGGTCGGGGCCGATTTCCTGC
>Ga0116226_10001614_pt1 | contig 19583 bp, 17 predicted proteins | sample S1TSphfallax_FD_89692 | JGI IMG/M metagenome (GOLD analysis project Ga0116226, IMG submission 89692) | Host-associated microbial communities from peat moss isolated from Minnesota, USA - S1T2_Fa - Sphagnum fallax MG | ecosystem: Host-associated > Plants > Peat moss > Unclassified | place: USA... | reverse complement strand
TCTTGGGATCGCTTACATTTGATGCAACATCAAAAAATTGAGAAAAAAGAAGAAGAAGAACACTTAGATTATTGAGTTGGCACTTTAGGCCGAAATAATTTAACATTGAATGACAAATTGCAAGACAACAGCCACCTCCTAATTGTTATTTAGAAATGGAAAAGGAAAACCCAAGCATATTATTTCGAAGCCCCAAGTCGAAAGAAAGAAAGAAGGGTGAAACAACGTGCTATAAACTGCGTTTGTTTGATGGTCAGATTGAACACCCAAATCAGGATTTGTTTTTAAAATTTTGTAATGTAGCTACTGAGCCACACTGGCCCTCGTCCACAAGAGGAATTAGCCAAATTTGGAATTTCGCTACAGGTCAGAGAGGACAGTTCAATTTTTTTTGAGAATCCTGCTATGTCTTGGTGACCTTCTTGAATAATAAAATATGGCGATTTCTAGGAAAAAGTACCTCAAAATTTGGCGACTTTGAATGGTGAACTGGATTTTTATTTATGGGCACCAATAGGAAAATTTTCACCCAGAAAAATGAACTTTGGTTGAAATAGATCAAATTTGGGCAACAGGAGCATTTCTCATCTCAAATTAAGTTTTTCTAAGTACTGGCACATGATGCTTTTCAAATTTCAACTATTTGTGTTCAATGTAATAATGTTCAACTCTCCAACACTGTAGAAAAACAATAATGTACCTTGAAATTTCTCAGCTACCTTATCCCCTTCACAGATTTCTCAAATCCAATCTTACATGACAATTTTCTGAAATTTCATGTGACTGCACATACTTTGTGTTCTCATTTTTGTGGCATGTGGATACTTCAATATTTTTCTATTTTCACACAGGAAATCTTGATTTTTGAGAAAATTAGGTAATGTGGTTTGGAAATTTCTGCAGTTGCAACAATTTTCCCTTAGAATTTCTCAACATTTCAACTTATCATTTCTTAATTCATCTGTGTCAAATCTAATGAGGGCGTAGGATACATAGCTCATCCATGTTTGGAGCAAAATGCCCAAACATTTGAACATTGAAGGAAATTGGTTTCTGAACAGCCCAAACTTGAATATCTGAATGTCAGCACAGTAGAATACAAGGTGTATGTTTATTCCACTATCCTTAAAAAATGGCTCTGTAATTTTGAAAACAAGCATAATTCTCAAAAACATTTCAAGCACATGGTTTGTAGTGAAGATAATTACTTTGTTTACAAAATTGGAAATTAAAAATGCTAAACTACTATTTCAAAGGCAAGTTTTAATTTTTACCTATGACATGGGGATTCTACCACTAGTCCAACAGCCACATGCCTTGTAAAATTGGTTTGACATGTGACAAATTTTGCAAGCGCAACCCCCAATGTGGATAACACAAATGTTGGGTGAGTGTGGAATTTTAGAGGGATTAATTGGATCTATATACCATGGTCGGGATTTGGGATTAGTTTAATCTATATATCTAAAAGTCTTGAGGGATGATGGTAGGTCAAAACATTTTCAAATTAAATATCAGGCTATAATTACTTTGACTATTGGTGTCACACTCACTACCCAGTAGGAATAGCTATGGATTTTAAATTTGAAACCAATCAATAATACTATGGTATTCTGTGAGTAGAGTTTAGGTACTTTTAGAAAAAGGTAATTTTCATTTATATATTTTCTTTCTAAATTTGGGAGGAAGAACTCAAACAGCCGATTAAGGATGCAAAGGCCTACACGAATTGCATAGCAAGCTAAAAAGCATAATGCATAAGGTTGAGTTCAAAAAATATGTCCAATGTTAGTCTTTTGAAATTCTAAGTTGTCTATGGATACAACATCCCACCTGTGCATGAGGAAGGAGAAGACTGGTCTCAATTTGCATACTCAAAAAGTGTTGTAGATCAAGCATGTGGAATAGCAACAATTGTATCGTTGGACCACCATATGGGATAACAAAGACATTTAAGAGCATCTCCACCAACAGTCAGTATGTGACCCTGCAAATATATTTCTCAAATCCAAGTTTTAGTCAGAAACTTTTTTTTGAATCCCACCCATAAAACTGAAACGGGGACTGCATGTAGGTGAGAGCACTACTAAGGAGCACTGCTAATAGCAGACCACTTGCACCAATGAAACTATCTAGCCAATCAAAAGCATGGAGTAGTTCATAAATACAATTTGAGTGTGTTTATATTAGACTGTTCCAGGGCTCTGAAAGCTGGAAAACTTTTCAGGGTCCTAGAACCCTTCCAGTGGATTCACTGGATTGGACTGATGATCCTCATTCAAGATTTCCAGCGCAGGTCTCATATTGATCGTTGGTGGAGATGTTCTAAGAGCACACCCTGTCGAAATTCGAACTAAGGACTCCAAGGATCCCACCACTACCCATCACTAGCTTTATTTTCAACTTTCATTATCATATTTTTTATTTCTTTATTTCTTTTGGTGTTTTGTGAACAACAGCAATCAACTACGTGAAAGAATAGTGCAAGCATCACATTGTTCGCGACTCTACATGTCAATCAAAGCTTGATGGGGGAATATTTAATGTCTCACATTTCCCACCACTTGGGGGTGGTTGCTGAGTGAGTTATGGCAACATTTGGGAGGGGTTGCGTGATAATGTCCATTCCATACAAGGCTTTCAACCTATGCTATTTGAAAATGGTAAAGAATGGGCCCAATCTTGTTTATTCTTTTTATAATTTGCTTAAAGGGAATCCTTTGATGCCGGAGGCCTTGAGGCCAAATTTATGGACATTTAATCATTTGATGCTATAGGAATTGATTCCAAAAAAATATTGAAACAATTGAGCATGTTTGTCCTATGTAGTTGTATTCATCTACCATGTAAATTTGACATATAGCTTTATGGGTTTCTAGAATGTTTTCTATAAGATTGACTTTGTATGTAGTTTCCATTATGCTGTGTGGTTTGCAAGTGGTAGGTAGAGAAAGGATGAAGGGGATTTGTAAATTTTAACCTTCTCTGCTGACACAAGGGTTACAGTACTAATGTTATGGCCAATAAAATTGTTGGATTTTGTGATCTGAATTTTTTCCCCCAGTTATCTTGAGTGAACTACTTAAAGGTGTAATAAATTTTGGTAGGTTTGTGAGAATTTTAGACGATCAAAGGTGGAAAAGGACCATATTTTCCCTAAAATAGGGTTCTGTGTAATCCTGAATTTTTTTCCCAAGCCAATCATTAGTAGAGATGTGACCAAGTTCATTAAGAATTTAATTATACAAGAAATTTAGTGAATTCACTATGTCCCCTAGTGAATGGTATCAGTTGTTATGAACATAATGAATTCACCAATAGTGAATGTGTCATATTTTTTATAATATTATTATATATTGTGAGTAATTTTGTAAAAATATTAACAACATCCAGATTGTACACAATTGTTGGTAATGAAGTTTGAACTTGGTTTGCAAGGAAATATTGCATTGTCTTTGCCATCCAACTTTCACTAACTTGCTTTGTAAATGAAGGTGTAAAAAATTGGATATATCACAGTTACACAATATTTTCTTACAAATCAAAATTTAATACATAATTGTTTTCTCACATCTTCAAATGAAATAAATGAAAATAATTCTTGAATTTTTTTCAAAGGTTTACACATATATAACAACAAAAGATACAAAGTTCCAAACCATTTAAAGGAAAATACGCTTTAAATTTTTTTAATAACAACTCAAAAAATATGGAAATGAGAAAATACTATTTGACACGTTGCAACATTTGTTTATGCAAAAGAGTTTAAGGAAAACATAAATAGAATGTTAACTTTTAAGTTTGAAACAAATAATAAAATTGGAAATAATATTTCATATAAAATTATAAAATATTATTTTATCAAGGAATATTTTATTTTATTTTAGTGTTAATAGTTTGTAATATATTGATTATTGCATGTTACGTGTATTAAATAAATTATATATGAATTTGTATTAGATATAATGAAAATATAAAGAATAAAATTATCTACAACACTTTTCAATGTTATATAATGTATTAATATTACATATATTTAACATATCTACATTTAATATTTTTTACATAATTGTAATGAAATATATGAGTTAATAGAAAAGATTATATTAAAAATTGAAATACTTATTTGAAAAAAAAAATGACTTTAATGAATCACACTAGCAAATTACTTTTAATGGGTGGCCATGAATAAATCAAGCTTCACCCAATGTGAAACGATGCAATGATATGGTGATTTAGTTCATATTTGAGGTTCCATAGTGAATTGGGTTAATGAACTACACATCACCCACGTTTTGTGGTAATGAATCTGAGTGCAAGATTTGGTTGTTTAAATTTGTTTTTTAATTATCTTGAGTGAACTAACAATTCAATGTGTAGCAACTATTTATGAAGAGGGTTCTAGCTCATTACTTCTTCACTTTGTTTTACTTTTATTTTTCTAGCGATACACAACCTATTTCTGTACCAGGCAAATTTGGATGTTGTGTATTGAAGGTATTTTGAAGGTATTCCATGTGCACTTTTGATTTCCCAAAAAACTTGGGGAAGGTGTCAACTCCTTTGGGTGTATAGATGGATTTGGTCTATGTGTAGCCATTTACTCTGATGAGGTTGAATTTTTTTAGCATCATCATGATTATTTTGACTATATGTTTTTCTTGTTATTTTTATTAGATTCTATGTTTTTTAACCTTTGAAAATCTTAGCATGTAAATATCAAAGCGCATTCACTTTTGGCTACAGAATGGCCTCAAAGGGTTATTAGTGTCCATACCCTACTGGACGCTAGATTTAGCACTGGAATGCTGAATCTTTGTTTTCGAGCAGGTAGCTTGGCACCCTTAGCCAAATGTTTCCAAACTTCAGCTAATGCGGGCTAGAAGTCTCTCAAAAATTTAGCACTGCATGGGGCTTGCACACTTTGTCACTACTTATAGTCAACGCCCTTTACCAGAAAATTAATGTGGTTAAGGAGATTAAGCAAGGTTTCTCTTTCAACTTTTGTATTTTGTGAAAGGAGAATTTTTCCATAATTCTTTTTCCCAAAATTCTCTTTTCTGAAAATGAAAAAAAAAAGTCAAGTGCGGGGTCTGAAATTATTTCTCCTATTACAGAAGGACAGACAAAAACAAATGACAACAATATGATAGCAAACGAATGAAAAAAAAAGAAAATCCAAACAACACATCGACTAAAATAAAGAATGAAGATCAAGAAATACCTAGAACATTACTAGGCCTCTTGAGAAAAAGAAAGAGAAATGACCAAAATTGTCTACTAGATGTATAATCTCAAAATAAGATCAGTTTTGGCCAAGGGTAGCGGGATGCGTAGGTATGATAAATGAATGCTGACGTTACAGGCTCTATGCATTAGGATTTTTTTTGTCAAGGACCTACTTTGGATTCATGTGTGTTAGCTAACTAGCTAAAGTTAGGTCTAAATAAAAATCAATTGCTGTGATCTCAGGTGAGACAAAACCACTAAAGATGATAAATAATATAAAAGTTCATCGATGGAAAGGATGAGCATTCAAAAAGATGAATAGGTGACCTAATCTCATAGGTTCGAAGTTAACGAATGGTAATAATTATGAGATCCAAATGAAGGTGTGAATAATTCATCCACTTTCCTTTTGAGAATGTAAGGGGTTGTTGGTGGCTTAGGCCTCATTTCGCATTCCAATGTTTTCATGTTGTTATTGTAGTCATAATATTATTTTTGTGTCATGAACTTGTGATACAACAAGATATCCATATATTAAGATATGTGTTTGTTTGGTTTGTTTTGTTTGTGATCACACCTTAACCCTTTCAAGTCATGGGGTTCTTGTTGTACTTCTGGTATTGGTTGGATTGCTTTTAACAAATTGGCATGCAAGTTGTTTGTTTTGCAATTTTGTGATCAATGAAGGTTAGAGTGAGTGGAAGTTAATTAAAAAATATAAAATTAATTTTTTCAACCAATCAATACCTCTTCATTCACACTGATACTTGAATTCACATTTGTCTTTTCATATCATATGAAAAAATGCATTTGCATTTCCATGTCATGGGGACTTTCTATTGGCCATCTTCCACTTTAGGCACCTCAACCAATCACATGTTCATGTCACATAAGCAATTGCATTTGCCTTTTCATGTCATGGGCAAATGGATGGGCAATTTTTCATTAGTTACCAAATTGGCCATCTTCCCCTTTAGTCATCTCAACCAATCAATGTCTTTTCACATAACAAAGAATTGCATTTGTCTCTTTATTTCATGGGGAAAATCACGAACAATTTTATTTGGCCTTTCATTATGAGCCCTCTATTTACCCTTTCACATTTCAAAGTTGAACACTCAAGCGAATGACATTTGAGTTCACACTTGGATCAATAAGTCACATTCTATGAACTTTGAAAAGATTTTTTGGAAAGTTGTATGTTTTAGAACCTTGATATGATCTCATTTGGGTTTAAACACAAGAGTCCACTAATCATAATGCATGAAAGGTTCAATTTGAAAATGTTTGTCCCTTATTGTGAGCATAACACAATAAAACCTATGGGTGAAAATCTTTTAAGGTGTATCATTCAAAATGTAAAGGACCTAGTTCTTAACAAAAAGAAAATTCCCTTATATTTTGACAATATTAATGCATAAAACAATGTCAAATATTTTTCAATAAAATATTTTAGATTGTTGCAATTTTAGATCTTCCATCAATATCATTCATTTTGTGTCCTAGTTATAATAAAGTTAGATTAGGTCAAGGAGTACAAAAAAAGATGACATTGTGATTTTTTTTTCAATACACAAGTAAAAACATTTGAACCCCATACATAAATATAAATTTTCTTTAAAAAATAATAATCATATATGATTTAATCATCTTTCAAATGATTGTTGCTTCAAATACATTACAAAATTGAAAACAAAAACAATAATGTGTACTTGGTGAATGATCTTTGTAAAAAAAAAATTCAAATGAATGTGATGAGTGTTCCATTGGGTATAACCCACATAAAGATTAAGTTTTAAACATGTGAGTGATCATACCCCAAGACATAATTTTAAGTTTCACTTTAAAATTTGTGTTGTGTGTAAATTTAGTACATTCAATTTACTCTTGTGTTAGAAAGGAATCATTTAAAAAACTCTCATAGCTTTGGACCCATCTTAGGTTAAGAAACTAGTGACAAAGAAAGTACTAGCCAAAACGAACCAATGCCCATTCACCAATTTACCTTCACCTTCCAAAGTCATTAGAAAAAATCTTGTCCATTCCAACCATGTGTTTGCAACTAGGGTGCAACTATTGTCCAAATCAACTCATTTTGTGAGTACACATGTAATGGTAGTATGTGTCATTAAGTCACAAGTGTTAATAATCACATATGTGAATATGAAACAAATGGATTTGGATTGTAGTTGTAGATGTGACTATAATTTGTGATTACCTTGTGTTTGGATAAAACTTTTAATAAAAGATCAACATATATTAACAATCATTGTTAGATTCCATTGATGGATAAAAACTAAGTCATTTTTGCAATTGCTTTAACATATAACTATATGTAAAATGATTAGAAAACATGTTGCATCAAGTTTGTGATTGCAATTGCTTATCAAAGTTTATATAATTACATTTAATGTTGGCATTGGTGGTAATTTAGTTCTATATTACCATCTCAGCTCCATCTTGGAAACTATCCTAACATACCCACTAACCAAGAATAGCTAGCCTAACATAAATCTATGTATGGGTAATGATTTAGCTTATTTAAGCCTAGCTATTAGAATTGGTAAGTAGGTTATAATATATATAGGTTATTGTAAACTAATAACTAAGTTTGGATTTGAGTTAGACAAGGATAAACTATTATAGTAAACCCCCTTTATAATCATGCCCTTGGTGACCACTTTTCTTGTGACATTAACAAATTATGATTTAAATGTGTATAGTCACATTCAATATAAACCTTTACAAGATTGTGATTATAGGCCAAAACAATCTTACAAAATAGTTTTTTTTATGTTAGAATGAAGGTGCCAATTGTTTAAATATTTTACACGGGTTATTTTAAGTTCTACTATGTATTATTAGATTTCAAGAAGGTTGTGATTTTTTCATATTCCAATGTGACGATTTACATTGAGTATGCTCTTTAATTGTTAACTTGTGTATCTTGTCAACTAAATTTTTATAATTAGAATTTTCCACCTTTTTGGCAAGTCCGCATATCTTTTATTTGTGTGCATTAGAAAGTTGTTTTTTCTTCAACTGGATTCATTGTTGTTAGTTTGAACAATTTGAACACAAAACAACACTAACAGTACTAAAGGGAATTACAATTTACAAAACCCTAATATTTGTCATAAACTTCCCCCATTAAAGCCATATTTTTAAAAAAAAATTTACAAATATTTTGTGCTACTAACAAGTGTGATAGTGACTTTAAAGAATGGTGTTTCTAATTAAAATGAATGGTTACCAAAAAATGTGTGACACAAACAAGAATGTGACTAAAATAGGCATGATTATAAAGGGGGTTTATTATATTACTTATAAAATTAATAGCTAGTAGCCCATGTTAATTATTAGTTAAGTTGAATCAGAATAGGTTAATTATGATTACTTATGTAGGTAATAGGTTACATTATTTATTAGTTATGTTAGGTACATTGGGCATATACTTAATGACATCATAGATACATTTAAATTATATTTACATTTATTTAATATATATTAGATTTTAAATCATAATTTTAAATAAAAAAATATGTATAAAATGTATAAAATTCCAAAAAATTATTGATTATATAACATTATTGATATTTTTAAATATAATATGAAAAAATTAACATACATCATAAATAATAAAATTAGTTTAAAAAATTTGTATATATTTTAAAATATAAAATATTTACGATGTATTGTTGACTATTATACCTGAATAAATATGTTATTACCTCTAAATAACACGGTGGTGGTCAACCATGATTTGTTAACTAAATATTCCTTGGGCCACTATTTAAACTACTTAAAGAATATTCAACCTAGGTAGTTCATGTAAATTATATTTCCAAAGTGTCTATTTAGTTATATAAACTAGGTTTTAACCTAGCTTAAGTAATGATGTATGGGTCAACAACTCATAGGATGAAAATAATGAAAAAATATAATAATGTAAATAGATTATATGATATATAATATCAATATTTTTATTGAAATAATCATATAAATGATATATATATACATATAATCTACAATTTGGTATCTTTCATGACTATGTAGTCACAAATGTAGTTGTAACATTATGTGATTATTGATTCAACTACCATGCCACATGGTGTCTTTTATAACTAATTGTCTTATGACACTTATCCAAGGTGACTATAGGCATTGGGTAAAAGCATGGTAAAATACACAAAAAAAAAGTAAGTGTTTAGATTTACCTTGGATCATGCACATAAAACCAAACAAGTAGCATAAAAATGGGTGGAAATATAATTGTAAACCATCCCACACCTCTATCATTATTATAAGTATTCACTTCCAAAAATATTAAGACCAATTTAAAAAAAAGTAAACCAAAAAATCCTTATTTGTTAGGTGGTAAATTTGTAAATGGGGATACTTTTAATCTACTTTTAAAACTTAGTTATTTTTGGGGATGTAAATATCATTATAGTTTTGAGGTGTGGAAATAATAGAAAGTAGAAAATCTATCTCTTAAAACCTACTTACCACATACTTTATGAGAGTCTTTCATGTCATAAAATAAAGTTTGAACTTACTTGCATTTCAAACAAGGAAACAATAAATTTCTTCTAGCACAAAATGAAGCTTTTGAGTCACGACATTTCATCTTGGAATTATTTAATTTGAACACAAAAACCTTAAATTAGTCTTGGGACATGATATTTAACATGTTTAAAAGCAACCCAAATATTTCTTGGGCTATTACATGTGTTGGACCAAAATTTCATTTTGAAGTTGGTATTATAAGATGGACTAATGCTATGTGGGCACATCTTTTACCCTGATATACCCATCAGGTACACATAAAATATATCATTTACATTTATAAATTGTTTTTTTAAAATCAATATATTTGCATGCTAGCTATACATATCCAAGGGTATGTGAATTTGAGAAATTATATATTATTCATACCTTTGGATATATGTAAAACATATTTGTGCTTGGGAGATGATATGTGCCAAAAATTTAGTCGATTAGGTTTAGAGTAAGTAGGCCATCAAACCTATCTATATATGAAGCACGGTAGTTTTGTTTTGTCACATTCAAATCTCCCAAACCACTGTGTTTCATGCCACACTCCTGGTATCTTCAGAAAGCTCTTAATGAGTAGGGGTGCACCAATTTGGTTTGAGAATGTTTGGACCTATGGTGTGGAAGCTATTGATTATTGAATCATTTTTTCAATGAAAATTAAATAAAATTGAAACTGAAAACTGCATAAGAATTTGGGGGTGTCTTAGTGTTCTTGGAAAGCCCTCCATGACTCAGATCTAATGGAGTTTATTTCACAATTTTCAGAGAAAGGGATGGAAGATATCAAATTTTGAGTGAATTTTGTTGCTAGAAATTCAAACAAATTGCAAAAATTGGGTTTGGAAGGAAAAAAATCAGTTGAGCCCTCAATGTGTTCACACTTGGACCAATGGCACATGCTACACTAGTATATATGAAATCAATTCATAGGTGTTTTCCAAATTCATCAATCTGTTGGTGTTTCCAGTTTTGTCAATTTGTTGGAATGTGGGGTCAACAAATCATTGAACATGATTATCAATCTGAAACATAAAGTGGATATTTGATTCACAAAATTTCACAAAATTCTTTAGTTTCATCATTCTATATGTATGCATGTTTGACATAAAGCAATTCAAGAGCTCCATGTTTTGTTGGGCAAATCAAAGTCTTTTTTCATGTGTTTGTGCACACTTGTATTCAAGGATAAATCAAACACTTTGATTTTTGCATTCTGACATGAGGTTTTTGCATGATCCTACTGAGTTTAGCCTTTCAAAATCATCTCAATAGTTCCAAAATGTGGACTAGTTTTTCATTTTTTATTAATTAAATAAAATCACATACCCAGTTTTTACATCAAATAGGTGTATATGATAAGGGGCGCTGAAACCCTGCCAGCTATCAAAAATCACAATTATCGTACACCTAGACGCTATCTTGAAAACAAAGAAAAATGTTTTAGAATCCTCAAATCATGAAACACATAAACACAAGGTCATCATGTCCATCAAATAGATAACAAACAAATAAGTACAAGGTTTGCATTGACTCACAAAAAGAGGATCACCAAGCTGTGGATGGCCGGCATTGAAGGCATTTCTAGACTTGAAACTCTAGTTAGACCCAATATTGAAAGAGTCGCAACTCTAGACCATATTGAGAGGTCATGCCGTGAGGATGGGGGCAATACTGGTCCCTACGAGCAAAATTGAATTTCAAAATGCAACCAGGATGGTCTGGCAGAGGATTATATGTGAAGTTAGCACTAATAGTTGCCAACACGAACATGAAAAGCATCCTACCCATATCACATACCAGGAAGGCTGGGTCATTAATACCAGGGCAAATACAACACCTTCTGGACTATATGGGTCCAACAAAGGTTTTTGCCATGGTACAAGTGTAGGTGCCATTTCACCCAACGTGAAAGTAGCTGGGTCCATCTTCTGGAATCTGCACCGAGGAGATAGATATTTGAAGAAGCCAGCTGGTCATTCTGGACAAAGAACAGCAGATTCTTCAGCATTTAAACAGGAAATCCTCACTAGACCTGTACATCGTATAATTGGGGATTCAGCTACAAGTATTCAAGGACCAACAGGTTACAGAACAAGTTCTCAACGAGGAGTATCAAGCCAAACTTCAAAGCATAATAGAAGTAGCTGAGACTCACGACCAAGGTTCAGCTATAATTAGTACAAAATTCAGCTACAAGTATTCAAGGATCAACATGTTACAGAACCAGTTGTCAACAAGGAACATCAAGCCAAACTCCAAAGCATAATAAAAGTAGCTGAGACTCACGACCAAGGACCGAGTGCTTGCCAATTTTAATGCAACCTCAAAGCCATGCTAGAACGTTACCTACAAGAGTTACTATAGTCAACTTAACCATAGTACTTGGTTACCATGTCAACTCGCCAAGGCAAAACATGTGGCTACCTGTAAGGGTCACACTTGGGGAAGGTTCAGGTCACTTGCCCCAGTGGCAACAGGTAGAAGGGGACCATCTCCAAAAAGGAAGCAGTGACCCTAATACAGACGGTAAAGAGAATCATGTCTAAGTACCAAGTTGGCAAACTCCACACGCCCAGCTTGTGCTTTCCACAATTAAGTATTTAAAAACTCTCAGATTTGCAATATCATGATCGTCTCTTGACCACTACTAGTAATTCGGTTTAAGGAGAAAACACTATGTGCAGGTGGTTTCCAATGTCTTCGTGTTGACTCTGGAGGCAGCCTCCCTGGGCCGGCAAGTTTGCTGCCTCCATAGGCCGCCAGGTCTCCTGTTAAGCGAGGAGGTCTTCATTGAAATCGAGGCTGAGTTGCGTAATAGAGAGAGAGAGCGAGACAGAGAAGAAGAGAGAGAGATCATTATCCACGGGGACGGAGCTTGTTGTCTTGGCGGTCGTGGTTGCTGTTGGTTTTTCTCATTCTAGCACAAAAGGAAGGATCTGATTTGCAGAAGAAGCTGCGCCTGCACTCGCATCATCGCAGCCTAGGTCTAGATGGGTGCTTCGATCGCCCGAGCATGCAACCTGGATTCCGCTGAGGATGCTGATGAAGAGGCTCCCTTGAGAGACCTCTCACCTTGCCAAAAATTATCTCTCCAAGTCTTCTTCCTTGAAGACTTGTACGACAACCTGGAGGATAAATTAATATCCATGCGTGAGGTCGGTGAAACGCAATGGGACCAGCTCTGTCAATAGATTCGGCAATTGGGTTCAAGTTTGCCTGCAAACGAGTTGGAGGATTCAAGTTTGCCTGCAAACGAGTTGGAGGATTTTAGTTTGATTGCAGAGGAGATGGATGGGATTTCTAGGGTGATTGATGATTACTTCGTCACCTTCGTGCAGGAGGATGATGTTCTAAAGTCCGCATTGGGAGATTACCTGCCAGATAAGAATGTCTCTCCTGGCCGAGAATGGGAACAATTTCTTAAAATCAAGCTGGAAAGTATGAATGCCTGTGAGAGGAGAAGATTTCGTCAAAAATATGTCGGGCCAAGAGATGCACTTGGGAACGTTTCGAGGAGATTCCGGACGGTGGTGAAAATGTTCATATTCGCAATTGAATGGTTGGTTCCTAAGAGGGTCGAAGTTCCAGAGGGTGCGGGTCTCCATGCGGACGCGAATGAGGAGACGGACGGGAAAAAGATAGAGATCTTTTATGCAACTGATAGGGATCAGGAAGGAGGAGAATACATTGGGCAGCCGTGTAAGCGGGCTCACAGGTTGTACTACGGTCGCGTGCTAGTGAGCATACCTAAGGGGCATATCCCAGGTATTTCGGAGACTCCCTGGAAGGCCGAAGCAGAACCCAACAAGCATGTCATGGACAGGGGCAAGAAAACATTTCAGAATGAGCAAGAATTTAAGGAGGAAATCAAGAAATCAATGCAGGTCATGGACAGGGGCAAGAAACCATTTCGGAATGAGCAAGAATTTAAGGAGGAAATCAAGAAATCAATGCAGGTCATTACACCACCTCAAATAGTCTTTCTGCAAACTACGTTGCTGTTTAGAACGGTGGGCCTAAGAAACACTTGAGAGTAGACAAGCAATAAATTCTCAATACAAAGCAACAATGATCAAGTAGCTAGCTTTGTATATTATTTGTACAATCGTTATACATGCTCAAAGATCAAACTCGTTTGAGAATTTTCCTAAAATAAACAGGGTTCAGCTAGGGCGAAGGGTGGGTAAACGGAGGGTAGCAGATCCATTCGAAACGCAAAATCTGTACACATTAATTATCATTAGCCTTTTCGCTGTAGGAGGACTCGCAAGATGTATTGTTGAACAGTCATGGGTCTAACGGTGTGTGCTTCACAAATCTGACGTCAACATTTGATACATCCTCTATAGTAACTCGGAGAAATCCACTATACAACTTTGGATTTTGCTATATATTTTGTTGAAGTTTCTTTTGGACAGGTTTTTTCATGATGAAACAGGTTTTGTTTTCTGAGAAAGAAGACTAGTCGTCAACTTTTTTTTCTTTTTTATCAAGTGTACAAGTTTGACGTTTGAATGCAGAAGGAACCTGGTGACTTTCGTAACCAAGCGCTTTTGTATATTCATGGCTTCAACGTAATACACAAAAAAGCCATCAGGAATGCAGCGCAACTAGCCACAGATCTCAAGTTTGAGAACGGCACTGTGATTGTGTATAGTTGGCCTTCGAAGGGGTCAATTTGGGACTACAGCAACGATGCAGCGGTGATTGAGGAGAGTGCTCACTGCCTTCATAAAATCATCACAACCATTTTAAGTGAGAAGGTATGAGCTTGAGCTTGGACTTGTTTAATTACTGTGGTTCAGAGTAACAATCCAATAGAGTTATCCGCAAAGTCAGCCAAACTGGGGACCAGAACGACTAGTTTGGCTGAAACTGAGCACGAAATGGGAAAAAGGGCGAAGAAAAAGTACACTGTGTTAGAGCCGGGGGGGGGTTTGGCCAGAGGTTAAACTGCTTTTCCCACCTTCGCTGATGGTAAAAAGAGTTTCATCCTGCGTTCTCGATTTGCTCAGGGCGCCTTCAATGCAGCATTCGATGTTGCTGTAACTCTGATAAAATTTCTTCAAATCATGTGTAATTAATATTGTTATTGCAGAACTTGATCCTCAATTTTTAAAAGTTTTTCACTTTATGAATACCCAATATTTGAAAAAATAAAGGGTTTGGAGATGAATTTAAGATCCATACTGAGGATTATTTTAAGGATAACTCTAATATCATATCGAGTTTTAGAGGTTCAAGATATTTACTGTCTAGCTTTTAAACTCTACCAACAAGATAAGACTATTGACTCTCCATGTAAAGTAGCTCCAAGTCATGTACAATTTTTAAAACTCTTTTTCATATTGTTTATTTACTACAGGCTAAGTTTTCAAAAGTCCACATGTTGGCACATAGCATGGGCAATCGGGCTCTCATTAAGGCATTGACAACGTACTACCGACCTCGGAACTCAAGCCTTGCCATTGGAATAAGAAAGCTTGGCATGTGGCTACTCTGTGCCGGAGAACGTCCTCAACCGAAGGTGACAATTCGTGAGACATCCAGCACATTTGAAGTTGGAAGTAGCAGTGGAGTTGAAGCTGGGGGAGGGAATGTCGGAGATCTCCCTGAATTCACACCCAGCATATTTGAAGTTGGAAGTAGCAGTGGAGTTGAAGCTGGGGCAGGGAATGTAGCAGATCTCCCTGGATCCACATCCAGGACATCTGAATTTGGAAGTAGCAGTGGAGTTGAAGCTGGGGGAGGGAATGTCGGAGATCTCCCATCCAGCACATTTGAATTTGGAAGTAGCAGTGGAGTTCAAGCTGAGAGTAAATTGGCAAACATTATTTTGGCAGCAGCTGATGAAACATGGAACAAATTTGATGATATGCTGAGTGCAATGCTCAGCCCAACATCCTCAGGAGCAGGGAATCTCCCTCAATTCACAATTTATTCATCGCTTACTGACACAGCCCTCATTGCATCAACGGTTTGTAATTGCCAAATGCGTTTGGGAGACACACATAGCTTTCTAAAACTTAGACGATTCACTTTTAAACCTATTTCTTGGATGCATGAAAGGGTGGATGTGGTTGATGCAACTGGACTTACCTACAACAGGGACAAATATTTACACTCATATTATGAGAAAGCTCGTGACGTGCTATCCGACATTGGGACTTTATTGAGCAGTTCGGACAGAGCTCAAGCCCGTTCACGTTCACTTGAAAGAAAAATTCATGCAGTTGAACATGACGAATTGAAATTTTTTGCATTTGAACCAACGTGGTGGAATCACCATCTAACTCACTTACTCTTAAGTGCTAGGGCTCAATGTTTGTTTTGCATACCTTGAGCTCCTTTTGAGTTCGTTCTACAGAGTTTCCTGCTTTGAATATGTATGGGTTAGGTTACCATCAGTGTTCTTTTTGTCCAGTTTTTCTATGTACCATCATTAGGCCATGAGTTGGTGACACGTTTGTAGAAAACTGTGCAAACTGTAGAAAGGTGGCCAAAAACTGTTGAAGGCTGCTAGATATTTTTTATGAAAAAATTCGAAAAATGGGTGGAAAAACCTCAAATTTTTTTCACTGTTTTGAAAAAATGTTCACTAGGATGAGAGAAATCACCCAAAAAAAAAGCACTGCCTACCATCTGTTTTCCCCCTTATATGTGATTAATGATATTTTTAAGAAGCCATGTTTGCACTTTGCACTTCTTGATGATGATTTATGGTCCTGAGACCCTTATTTCAATCCAAGATGTCAAAGAAGAAGGCACTGATGTGGACAAAGCTTGGAAGCATTAATAATCAGACACAGAGCCCAATGCTGTATGATGCCTCATCTTTGGGCATAGGAAATACAAATGTGGCACACAAATCACACAACTTGTGAAGACAATTCCAACCCAATATTTAGAATGTATCTTTTTAAATGCTATACTCGGGTCGAATAGAACATATGGGCTTAAGAACTTATAAGAATTAAATCCGGAATGGCGTTAGTCTTCTTTGGCACATTTTTTAATACTTGAGATGAAAGGATTTGTTTCCCTGGACCCCAACTTTTATGGCTCTCACCACTTTAGGGGAAATAAACCACATTAAGTATTATATTTAATATCTAAACATTATAAGTCCAAAATATTTTCAATTAAATTATCAGATCCACAATTTAAAGTATTTTGAATTTGCACAAAATATTACTTATTTTTATAAAGAAGTTTTTCTTCTCCAGGTTGTTCAGGGCTGGCTTACAGCTCAAGGAGTGTGCAGTGGGTCATTATTATGTACAAGAGCAGGTCCACAAAATAAGGGATTAAAGATTTAAAGTGAATTCTCATTTTGGAAGTTGGGAGTGTCGAGATGTTTCAAATTTTTGTTACAAGGCTTGGGGGCGGATGGAGGTCTTGAAGTGTGGATAGTTGCATCATGGAATCAAAGACTTGAAACATGAGTTATGGCCATATTTGAAGGGTGGGGATTCAAACTACTGAATGATTTTTGACAATTAAATCATTTGACTAAAGAATCAAAACAAATCAAATTAAAAAGTTTGATTCATTATTCAAAAACTTGTTTCAAAGGCTAAATATTTTTCTTTAAGAGCTTTCTAATCAAAGGTGAAACAAAAAAAAAAAATGATCCCCAAAATGACAAAATTCAAAATTTGACAATTTTAGAATTATTATTGTTTGGGAGTTTAAGAAAAAAAGAATCATCTCTAAATGTAATTCTTGTGGGAAGTTATAAATGTACTATAAAAAGGAGAATGGTGAATCCTCTCACATTTGAATTGTGTTGTGTTTTGTGAGTTTGAATTAGGTTGTGACTTGTCCTTGCACATGAATTATAATTGTATGCACAAAGTCGAAAATCAAAGGATCCAAAAAATCAAAACATTCAAAAGATTTGACCATGAAATTGATACTTGAAAACTTATAAGTGGGATTAAATGTTTTCATAAAAAATGACCATTGATTATTGCGCATTGTTCATTCCTTCTCCCAATCCCACCCCTCATAAATGGGCATAAAAATTAATGTTTTCAACTAATAAATGTGCCCCACAACTTTCACAAACTCCATTTAAATCTTTTGCAAGGTTATTTATTGAATTTTTTTGTTGAGTTCATTTCTTTTGTATTGATGGGAATTTCAAGATGTGAATGTTTTAAACCCATGTCAAGGATAACATGCTCGATCTTCAATTTCTCATTGTTTGCTTGAATATTTGCATCCCTTTACAAATTGTATGATGTCATTGTTTTTTGTTTTTTGAACTAACATTTGATGATTTCATTTTAATCAAATTCTATAAACATGTGAATAATTCTACAACCAAATTGGTTAAAAAATAAGCCATGAAATAATAAAATCTACATATGGATACAATATGTCAATGTCTACATCGATATGTTATTTGCAATTTTCATCATTATGCATAGAACATGATGTCATGGAGAAGGGTTTTATTGGAGCCACTTCGTTTGGTGTAGCAACCACCTTTTGTAAATGTTTCACTTTTAACCTTGTGATCTTAAGCATCCTCATGTTAGTAGAGATTCAAGATTTTTTGTTACTATCATATACAACCTAAAATAATGCATTGCATGTCAAAAATTGGTTTAATAGTTCCATGAATCCAAAGAACAATGAGGGTTCTTACCTTCAGTTAGATCTCTAGAAACTTTGATTTAATGTATATGAAAGTTGATGTTAGCAAAAATAGGGCTTGTTGCAATGTGTGGAACATAAGCGTTTCAAGCACGGTCATTTTTCTATTATTTTCCAGGGAAGAATGTTAAATTAGCTAAACACATTGACTATCGAATTATTTGTGAGATCAGCAATGTACCTTGAATGGTTTCATTCAATGAAGTTGTATGTACAATTGATATAGTCATTGTAGACCCTGTTCTTTTCATTACACTGGTTCTAATATGGGAAAAATAATTTTCATTAGGTTCTAGATCCAACTTGAACCAGTGATTAACCCACGTAAATCCTTTTAATCTTCCAATATTTGTGTATATGATCTTATCATATGGATCATAAGGTTTAAACTAATGTGGGGCGGGTATTAAATTGGTATCAAATGGTTAAATGCATATATGTCCTGTTGGGTCTTAATTTTTCAAAAACTTAAAACCCCCTCCTACCCAACATATTTTGAAAATTAACATTCGCCCCCACCTCATAATTAGTGAATTAAAATTTTCAAATATTTATAACTAGACCCTACTTAAAAAGAATAACAATGTAGGGTGCCTCTAAAAATCCCAAATCAATAACCTTTTCATACTTGAATTGTGCTACCTTCAAATTACAAAGAAAAATTTCTTCAAAATTTCTTAATTGTTACAAATAATCAATAAGCATTTTTAGTTGTGATTGTTGCCTATACATTTGGATAACACATTTTGTTCAAGCTTGTAAACATAGTATAGTTTTACGTTGTTAACAACTTGCATTGTAAGCTTAAAATATTTAAAAATTGTTTGTCAAAACCTTAAAGATTTGGCAAAGACCCAAGTGAATATTTAAGGGGGTTTTCCAGAAGCCCTAATAAAAGAACTTCTCTATACTTGTTCCAGTTTATGTTAAAGAATTGAACCTTATACCTGGTAACTCACATACCTTAACCCATGTCCCCATTTCATAACTATCCCTCTTTGGGTTTCTAAAACCCAGGCCTAGATGGTTCTTTGAATTATTTATTTTCGAATACTTGGACTTGATAACAGTAAACCCCTTTGTAATCACCCTCAATTTAGTCACATTTTGTTTGTGTCACAATTTTTGGT
>Ga0116226_10001613_pt1 | contig 19586 bp, 11 predicted proteins | sample S1TSphfallax_FD_89692 | JGI IMG/M metagenome (GOLD analysis project Ga0116226, IMG submission 89692) | Host-associated microbial communities from peat moss isolated from Minnesota, USA - S1T2_Fa - Sphagnum fallax MG | ecosystem: Host-associated > Plants > Peat moss > Unclassified | place: USA... | reverse complement strand
TTTCTCAAAGCAAATGATTTCACTTCTTATAAAATAAGTGGATAAGATTAGTATCTACCTTCCTATTTGGTTTGCAAAATAAAAAATATATAACAATAGCTAATATATAACTTATTTACAAAAGGTGGAAACATATATTAAATTTGTATCATGACATCCATCATCTAAAAAATAAAATATCACAATGAAAGGAAATCAAGTTTGAGAAAAACTAGTTGATAATTTACTTTGAATTGCTAAATGTATTGTATGATTTGATGAATTTGAATAAGTTATGTGTACCATTCCAACATAAGTAATTTGATAATTAACATTGGACATGCCAATTACTCAAGTGGACTAGTCATAATGGACCTACCATATCATCATAAGCTATCAAGCAATTTGTCATAATGCACCTACCATATCATCATGTACTTAGCCACATAAATAGGCAAAATGTACAATCTACAATTCATGTCATCACATTTAGTCACATAATCAATCACAATGGACATTCCAAATCATCACAATTAATCTAACTAGTAATGAAATAGGACATGCCATATCATAACAATTAGTCAAACCCTCCATCTAAGATATGCCATGTCATCACAATTAGTCAAAACATTAATGACAATGGACATGCCACGTCATCACAATTAATCAAGCATTAATGACATGGACATGCCATATCATCACAAATGTTCAAAACATTAGTGACATGGACATGCCATTTCATCATAATTAGTCAAATAATTAGTGAAAACAAACATGCCATATCAAAATCAGCAAAATCCAATTAAAATTGGGAAAATTATTATATACATGATGCAAAACCTTATTTGAATCAAAGAAACAATATTCATTACAAAAGTTTCACATGTATGCAGAAGTTTGATCATAATCTACAAATTTGAAAATGCAAAACAATGAACATTGACCAAAATCCATTGAATATGTTCATTGTTGTTGTATTTATCATCAAATTAGGAATTAAAATGTTTTGAAATTGATGGATTACATTAGATTTCAAAAATGTTTGAAGTTTTTGAAGTTCACCATTCAAGAATAACAAATGTTAGTTAAAACGTTTAATCATAATCTAGAACAAAAAGATGTGTTGCATTTTAAGATTAAATAAATTCCATACATGACAAACAAAACATATGATTGCCCTTAATAGATTCAAATGTGAATCTAAGGCAAAAACAATGGAAAAGTAAGGAGTTGGGGCATGCTCCTTGGCTCACAACACTTTGGGGTGCAGGGGTGTGTTGGAGCTTTGGGATGGGGACTAGAAATAGTGACAAGCATTAATTACTCACATGGACCTGCACAAACCAAACAAGTTGGTTAGTGCATAATTGGAGCACTTTGGTGCACAGACAAGCCACGGGCAAACATGGACTTACAAGACTCACCACGACTTGAACTTGGGGGAAGCCACCACCTTCCCCCTTATGGTATACTATGTGTCTAACAATGGGACTAACACCCAAATGTCATTTTGTCCCGGGACTCCCAAGTGCGAATCCCAAAATTTCCACAATTGGGACTTGCATAACTTTGGGGCCCATAACTTTGCATGTAGACCTCCGATGAAAATGAAGTATGAAGAAAAATTGTAGCTCTCATTGATAGTTTTTCAATGGTAATCACATGCCACCTACATGCAAGTAAATTGGGGTGACTCCCGACTTTTAGTGGTTAGGAGTCAAATTGGCAATTTGACTCCCGGCCTTTCTTTTGACCATAACTTGTGTTTGAAGTGTCCAAATGGGTCATGCAAGTCCATTTTCGACATCTATGTTTCAAGAGCTTTCCAATGCTTCAATCTAATGGGTTTTGACCCTTGTAATCATTCTCTGAAAGTTTGGGAGTCCATCGGGATTCCAATTCCCAAAGTGGGAGTTTAATCGAGAGTGTGAGGGTTCATTCCCTCACACTTTCCTACACTCCTAGGAGCATGAGATGTGACTCCCAGGCTTCCTTCTTAGCTCGCACTCTTGCAAGCCTTTGCCTTGGTCGCAAGCGCAAGGCTAGGGTTACGACAATGATTGTGGCCTTTCAAAATCATTAATCTATAACATGGAATTCCATGAACAAATATGAAAATTGCCAAAAACAAATGTGATTTTTAAGTTTGAAGAAATATTACTTACATGTTGTTGTTGGACATTGCATGAATCAAAAGATTATCAATTTTAGTTGCCCCCTCACATTCCCTCCACTGTCACATATTTAATACATTGCAAAATCAATGTGATTGCACAACACAATTATCAAACATAATTAAGTTACCAAAATTCAAGCTCAAAAACCTATGGTAGAACTTTTAGGATTATGTTTTTTCCTATTCATTACCCATCACCTTTGTCCCACTAAATGTTTGAAAAGATCCTTATATGGTATATTAGGGTTAGTAGAGGTCAATATAAGGTGTTTCAATCATTAGAGTTCCAATGTTGTTCACATTTTCAATTCACTTTAATTTAAGTTAATAAATACAATTGTAAGATCAATGGAGTTGAATTTGACATTCTTTGGTGAATTCCATAAGATGTTAACATTAATTTCTATAAGTATTTAGTATGCAAACAATATTTTTACATATGTATTAACTAAAGGATGTTCTACTAAAAAGATAAAATCCAATGCAGAAACACAAATGGAAAAATAAATAGATACATGGGATAAACAACATGGTGTTTACTTTGCATGGTAGAGTGTGTCAATCAAGTTGATACGTTTGAATGATGGATGGCAAGCAAGCTACAATTGATTATGAGAATAATTGGTTGTGCAACATTATTAAAAACCACACCAGGATGATTAAAATTCTTGGTGCAGATTGGAGGTACATCTCATTTAGCTTCATTCATTCCATTTGCATTGATCTATGTAATTTTGTTTTTAAAAAATGCTAGTTTTTGCACCAAAACACATTATAATATAATTTCATTAATGTAAAAATCAAGCACATAAACATGTATGTTTCATGCAATGTAGAAGCAATGTTCAAGTTTTTTTCCAATTCATTTAAGGTTTTCCATTTTATTTTTAAATATATATATTAGCTAGCAAATGAAGGGGCATATAAAGTGACTGAATTCAATCATTTTAGATGTGAGGTGGCATATTTGTGATTGAATTCAATTACTTTATATGTGAGGTGGCATATTTGTGATTGAATTTAGTCACTTGATCTATGAGGTGGCATATAGGGTGGCATATATTGTGATTGAATTCAATCACTTTATATGTGAGGTGGCAATTTGAATGACTTTGTCACCTTACATAAACTAACATTCTGACTGAATGCAATCACTTTAGATTTGAAGTGGCACATAATTTGAATAAATTTAGTCATTTATGATTATATAATTACAAGCATGGAAACAAGTAATCCAAAAAATCTTATATCATTAGATCTTTTCTATGCAATGGAATCGTTGTCGTTGGATCAATCAATCCTTTTGAATTCAAATCATCGACCCCCTTTAAGTGTACACTCTTTGCACTCTTTGTTGTTATGTTTTTACATGATTTCATGTTTCATTTGCTCCCATACTAACCTTTTCACAAGATTTCATGTTTTGTTTTCACACTTGCCTTTTCACTCATAATTTTTCACATGCACTTGTAATCTTGTAATCATCACATTTAGTGGTTTTGTTTATATGTCAAACATGAAGTCACTTTCATTTATTTGTTTTTCTTTAGGGAAAGAAAATTAGTTGCTACAAAAGCTTGTGAAAATAAATTTGTAGAAAAGCATAACCAAAAGTGAAAGAAGTTGAAGGTTGGCATGTGATCAACACCACAATGTAATGTTCGATTGTGTAAAAACAAACAACTTGCAATTATGGAAAGCTCGAAGTTTAAAAAAGAAGAACAAGGTTTTACCTCTAAGAAACCTAAGAAGGCTGATTCAAACTATTCAAAAAAATAAATTAGAGGTGAATCATACGACGATTCTCACAATAGCAAAAATAAGGAAGAAAAAAAACCATTGGTACATGATTATAATTTACATTAATTTGGTTTGATGTTTAGGATTATCTTGAAGGTTTTTTTTTTTGAAAGCAAACATGAGACTTGAACATAATGAAGAATAAAGGTTACCCAATTTGCTCACTCAACTAAAAGTTAATTCAAAAATTATAGGTGCTTTGAAAAAACAATATCACACAAATTTTTTTGGTTTAGTGATGGATTCTAAGCATTTGAATCATATAGATTTACAAAGTAAACACCATTTATTAACCCAAAAACATATTGGGATGCACAGTTCATTGGTCATGGCTCATAATAATAGTTATTATGTTGATTTGGCAATGTCATTCAAAAAGATTAATGTTGTTAAATGTCTTGGTTGTAAAAGAAGGGCAAGAAAGGTTCAAGGCCATAATTTAAGCGGTGGACCATGAGGAAGGCTTTGGTTGATCAACTTCATCCAGTAACAATTCCATTTGCTACCCCTAATTACCAAGATGGATTTGGTGATCATGTTAATAAGGGAACAACTAAAAAGCTTGGCTAATTGAGCACGTTGGCTCTAGGTCCTAGTAGCAATAAAAATGGTTATCATGTGTCTAATTGTCACAACCTCCACATTCTAAAACCATGGGTTTGGTTACCCAGATTTTCTACTTTATTTTTTGGTTTTCACTTCACTTTCAATTGGGTCTTATAGAATTTTATTGTTTTATTTTGGCATGCCAACAACTTGATGGAGAAGTTGGCATAACACATCCTTTTACATTGGCCTAGCACCCATCTTCAACTAAAGGTTTGGAATTTTACCCATATCATTAAATGAATTTGATGAACTAGTTGTAATTATGGTGGATCATGTTGAAGTAAACATGATATATTACTAATCAATTCAAGTAATGTTCAAGCCATTTTGCTTCTAGAGTAGCAACTACAATGGCCCCACATACAAAAGTTCAACTAATAGGAGGTTTGTTTGCCCAATTTTGAATGAAGTTATTTAGGTCAATAAATTGCATGGAATTTCAATGAAATGTCTATAGTTCATATTACTGACATTTTCATATTTTATAGGTCATTATTTTTATGTTGGAGTAGGACTTTCAATGATGTAACCAACATTGTCCTAAAACCAAATAACATGAGGTTTGATTGTGCTTGTTGCCCTTTTCAATGTTGGTCATTTAGATATATGTATTGGTGAGTTATGTTATCTACATGCATCTCTTATGACTTGTGAATTTTATTTTATTTTGTAGGTCAATTTGGAACTAGACCAACATTGGCAAACCCAACATTGGCCCAAAATGTTCAACATCCTGTAGCTTGGCTTGGAGGTTAGCCAATGCCTAGGAGTTGGCCACCATATCCTAGTTGGCTTATGAATCAAGGTTGGCTACCCAATGTGGCATTAGGTGCATTCCCACAAAGGCCACCTAGATATCCGCATGTGCCTTGGCCTACAAATGTTGCAACTATAGTTAATGTGTAAACATAATCATTTCCAACAATGCAAGCAACATGGCCACCAAGTCATGTACCTATGCCACCACATGTTACATTATGTCCACACGGAGCACCTACAAACCAGCAAATGCATGATCTTGCTTCGCTTGCAAATCCAAGTTGAACAACAACTTTTTGTTGTATGTAATTCCCCTCAACCAGTTGTAAACCAACAACTTGGATCATCATGGCAACAAGTGTAACATGGGGTTATTATGTTGCAAGGGAATCCACAATTATTATGTCCTACAACGATTATAACAATGACAACACAAGGTAAAGACATTGGGTCAATTGGGGATTTATCATGCCAACCATATTCACATGTAATTTTGTTAGACATCCATTCTAAGCAAACTAAACAAAAGGCAAGGCATTGGGCGATGGATAAAGTAATGAAAAGATTGGGGAATAATTTAGTTGAAAAAATGGTACAACAATCATCCTTGTTGTACAATGCAATGTCGAGGGAAAACCTATTGGTGGTGGTAGGAGCAACTGGTTATCACAATTACAAAGGTATACAATCAAACTAAACCCTATGATTGATGATATTAGAAAACAACTAACAGAGGAATTGTAGTGTATAAAAGGAGCCCTTTAAGTAGGGTTTCATTACATTGACCATCAACTTGGGTATAAACATGTCAAGGACCAAGTAGCAATAATATTGAAACACAAGAGGGCATACTTGAAAAAGAAGATGGAATATGATGAAGGGTGACCTTCAAATTACATAAAGCAACACTAGAATTAGTTAAAAGTAGTGTTGCATCAAGAGGCAAAAATTGAACAATTTATTAAGATGATGAAAGCCCATTCCTTACAAAAGAATGCACATCGCGTCAAACGCATTGGAGAAACAATAATTGCAAAATGATTGGTTTATATTTTTGCCTTCTTTGTAAATTTATTGGTTGTTTTGATCATTATGCAATGTAGTTTTTTGACTTGTGGATTTGATTGGGTTTAAAAGATGGATCTAGGAAGGCCCCCAACAGTGGCCAAGATCCAAAAAGACTTCGAAAGAGAAAAAGGTAGCAAGTGGAAAGAACTTTAACATGAAAAGGAGGATGCGGTTAGAATAGAAGTAAAACACCTTTACTTAGATTCAAAAACATTTAGATAAATGGGATGGACCAAGCATATAAAAATCTCCTTTAATCAACCACTAAAAGTATTGTTAGATAGGCAATTTGATTTTCGTTTTTTTTAAACAATTATTTCAAATTCAATAATAAATAGTGTAACATGTAATTTATTGTATTCAACATGTTTATAAGCAATTAAAAATTTACGGCTATAAGGTTATTGCATTTGGTGATAATTTAAAAAAAAAAACTAATTAATCATCATTGTGTAACTATTTTTTGCAAATAAGGTGACTACAAGGTTACATATAGTAATAATTCATGTTTACTTCCAATATTTGTGCAAATTGTGTTGTTTTATGGTAAGAAATAATTGAACAAAAGAGACATGGGATGTGGCTGATTATACAAGATGATGAACCTATTGATTATGATGCTAGGAGGAGATGAGAGTATTATGGTTTCTGAAATTGACTTGTGTTTTGAAGCCCTAGAAAGCAGCCAAGATGAAATTTGGAAGACCATTGATGGGCTAATGGAAAACCAAAGGAAAATGTCTAATATTATGGAGGAGATGTGAAGGTTTCTAAAATCAAGTGCTAGTTTGCATGGTTTTGGATCCGAATCAAAGGGGAAAAGAAACCTTGTTAAAAAAATAGAACAAAATGTTGGGAGTATGGGAAAAGTATGTTCTGCCATTTATTCTACTATCATTTCTATTCACATGCTACATTGTTTTGAAATACCTTATAAAGTCCAAAATCTTTTTTTTTTATTGGATGTGGATGGGCCTTTCAGGATCATGGCTTACTATCACTTAACTATGGAACTCAACAGACAAAACAATTTGGGGTAGACAAGATCCAACATAACCTATCATGCTATATTGGATCTGACAATCTTTTAAAATGTAGTCCAATTGAAAATGTAATGATCAAGGAACAAACTAAAAACATGGTCCATTCTCCCTTTATTTTAGAAAAAGATTGCTCAATTAAAGTAAGCTTTGATAGGCAACTCAATCAAAATCACGGGCTCTCCAAGTGGGGGGTGGTAGCAACATGTTCACAAATGAACATAAAAAGGTGAGTGTGGATGTTATAGTGGGTGATTACATTGGTTTTCCAAGCAAGCCCCTAATAGACTTAGTATATTATTTATTGGTCCTAGATGTCAATGACTTATTATGTGATGTGACACATATGAAATATTCAATAAGATGGAAGCCATTAATCCATGTAGAATCATGTGGCAACAAATTAATAAGCCCTCATCCCCATGTGTTTGAGTTCTTACAACATTGTTTCCAAAAGTTTGATATTGGGATATTGGGATGAAAAATGTGAACATGCCCACATACGCCATCCATTGAATGTAAATAGGGAGCTTGTTTTGAAAAACATGAAGAGAGTATAAGAGGAGATCAGTCAAAGATTTAGGAATCTAGGTCCACGTAATACATTGTTGATAAATGATTATTTGTTCAAATGCATAAGCAACATGCCATTCTCATATATTCTGCCCATGTCTTTTAATTCATAAGTAGAATATAATTACTTGATGAACACCTTTTGGCCATGTTTGAAAGGGTTGTTAGAGGCACTAGACACTATAGGGTACATGGGGTCCCACCTACATGGGCAGATGTGATTCGTAGCATAGAACATGCATTGGAAAGAATTGTCATCTTTTGTTTGACAACCAACGTAGGGGATTGGTAGGTGATTAGCAATCGACCTAAATACCGAATACTTATTATTCATGCTTTAAGTGTCTAAGTTCATTTATGTTAGAAAATCTTTGTTGTGCCATCTACAATGTGTGGGTGTTTTGGAATTTGCAGAATTGTAAATAGTATAGGTTTGACCCACATGTGACAATTCAAGAGGTTACAATTTTACCAAAAAAAGGTCAAAGGAAACCCCCAAGTGTTCAAATGAAATCAAATCTAAAAGATGTTGTGGCATTTGAAGAAGATGGAGCATCTTCTCAACCAAATGTAAGTGCATTTAAATCAAGTGATTTATGTTATGTTCAATTGCAGTATTGTAATGAATAGAACTAAATATGTAGTACTTTGTTAATCAAATTTTTGCATTTGTTTTGCAATACAAAAGAAATTATTGTGTTGTTTTTTTTACTAAAGTTGGAAGGCAAGGTGTAGCCATTGGTAATTTCATCAAGTACGATGGAGGGGTAGCTTTAACGCACAACAAAGCAATGCCACCTAATTGCATATATGTCGCAATTGCTACAAGCTTACAAGCTATTGTTGCCTTACCATATCCTTTGCTAGATTACAACCCTTCCAATTTGTACTATAAAGGAGGCAATGGGGTTTATAATACTTTGGCCCTGGAACCTAATATAGAAATTTGTGTAAACATGATTTTTCCTAATATACTTGTGCAAAATACATGTCTATAGATGATCATGTGACTTATGTATGAACTTCATTTGCAATACAATTTTTACACCATATTTATAAAAGTATTTTGTTTTTTTATTTTTGTAATATGTTTTTAGAATTAAGTAGAAGTCATCAATTTTGTCTAGATATGTTTGTATGTGTTGTATTGTTCATAGGGTTATTTCAATTTGTTATTGAACATTCATCATATCATGATTTAGGGTTGAAGCATTGCAGATTGGGAGCATTAATGAATCCTAACCTCATTTTAATGCTCCAATTTTGTAATTTTTTCAATCCCTAAATCCTAATATGCTAAATGTTTAATCAATAAGATATTTTTGAAAAGAAAAAAAATCATGACTTAGTCAAACTTTTAGTGAATCTAGACATGCCATGTAATCATATTCAATGAAGTTGATATTTAGATTACACGTGCCATTCATCACAATTAGTAAAATAATAAGTGAAAGTCAACATGCCCTATCATCACACGTAGTCATACACATAAGTTAAAAATGACATGCCAGGTCATCACATTAACTAATTCATTTAGTCACAATAGACCCACCATGTCATCAAACTTTGTCATATAGATAAGTTGAAATGGACATAACATATCATCACACTTAGTAACATGTGTAATCATAATGGAATTGCCATGTCATCACAATTTGTTTGATATATATGTCAAAATGGATAGCCCACATCATCGCATTTAGTCACATGTTTAATCAAAATGGACTGCCCATGTCATCACATTCAATCAAATAAATAAGTTAGAAAAGATAAGCCACATCATACGTTTAGTTACATGATTAGTCGAAATGGACATACCATTCAACACAATCATCATAAAATTCAACCATTCATATGATGCCACATACTTTTAGTTAGGTTAATGTACTAGTTTTTAATCAATTTAGTCATTTTTGACATGACAAATATTAGTCATAAATGAAAACAATCGGCACCCATGTTGACGTGACACATTAGTTAATAGTGTGTATTTTTTAATCATATTGGTCATGCCACTATGGCATTGTGTTGATGTTTAGTCATCTTACATTTGTATGTTTTACTAGCATTTACTTATCATAAATGATTGGTCTTTTTAAACTTATCCCAAAATTGTTCAATGTCCATTTTGACAAAAAGGTTAGAAAGAGGACAAGATATGTAGTAATGCTACTAAATACCTACCTACCTACTATGTACTTACACTAGTAGAAAAACCATCATTTGTGATTGTCGTTTGCAATTAAATTTTAATCACAAGTGACACAACAACTAAAAATCAACATAGTAGTAAACAACAAGTTGTAGATGACCACTATTCACAAATGATGGATGAAATAATTTTTCATAGAATATGTGTATGGAGATTTTATACGTATCTAGGGATGAGTTCTTGCGATTACACTTGCAACTACACTTGTGACTATAGTGCACACCAATATGTTCACATGTGGTAGCCTAAGAATGTGACACATGGCGTCATTTGGATTTTTCAAAATATTTTGCCAAATAAAAATTTCTTTTTTTGTCAACCATCTTATTAAAGCAATTAGATTATGCCACATGGTGGCCTAAGATTATGCCACATGGCAATTTAAGATTTCCCTATAATCATTTAGGGTTAGTTTATGGATGGACCATTTATGATAGGCCACATGGCATTTAAGCTAGGCTTAAGTTAAAGGCCTAGGTTAAGCCACCTCTAGCCTAGTTAGGAGTTTAAAGTACCTATCCTAGTTTCAGACTAAGCCATTTACAATAGGCCATGTGACAACTAGGTTAAGCCTGACCACCTAGCCATAGGTTTAGCCTAGTTAAGAACTTAAGGTACCTATCCTAGTTTCAAACTAAGCCATTTACAATAGGCCATGTGACAACTAGGTTAAGCTTGACCACCTAGCCATAGGTTTAACCTAAGTAGGTAGGTAGGTAGGTCTAGGTTTAAAACTTTTACAACAAAATCCTATTTTATTTTAAGTTTAGCCTTTTGGGTCGAGCATGTGTGATGAACTCTTCCCACATGGCAATTAAATCAATTGAATGTGTTTACTCCAAACCAACCTACTTATATAGTTTGTAAACTTGAAAGGGAAGACAAACAATATGAGATAAAATTTTAGTTACAACCCAATCACATAGTTGTAGCCTAGTTGCAACTATTCCCTAGCACATACCTACCTACTAAGTAGCATAAGTTCTTACTAGGTATTTATTTAGATAGTTTTTATTTTAAGTACACATTTAAATAACATATACATATTTATTTATTTTAAACACCTATTTAAATAGTCTCTTAATAGCTATTTATAATTAAATAACCTATTAGGTAGCTAGTGGGTATGTAGGTATATATGTATGTAAGTACCTAGTAATTAAGTAGGTAGGTATGTAAGGTGTATGTGCTCAGTAAGTAAGTAGATAGTAGGTAAGTAGGCATATAGTAATTATGTAGAGGTAGGTATGTAGGTGGTACATACATAACACTAAAAAGAAATATGTAGTTTACAACCAAAAAATCAATGACTAGATGTTCTAAACGACTACATAATTGATTGTAATCATAGGATATTGTTTCAAATCTTATGTGAAAAAAATTGTAGTCATATATTAGTGGTGCATTTGACTAAGAGATGATGATGTGGTAATAAGAAAATGACATTATTTTTTTATTGCAAATTTTCATCCATATAGCATCCATGATTGATGACAAAATGACATGATTGTCCAAAACATCATTTGAAAATGTGACTAAAATAAAGTCATTTCAAATATGACTAAAGAATCACTATGAAAATGACGTGGACAAAATGATGTGTTATTACAAAAACAATGCGATCATATACTTACTTTACAATTATTCAAAAATGATTATTAATAATTTAATATGAGTACAAATGGACATAATAAAAGATAGAATGTAAATAACTAATTTTGATTAATATTATACATATAGGTAATTAAAAACCTTTATTAAAAATACAAAAATATACTTGATATAAAATTCATTCAAAATATTCAATGTGACTAAATTAAATATAATACATTGAAATAAAATTGAATAGTAAAAGTAAAATATATTATAAATATAATTTATTTGTACATTAAATTTAAGTTTATGTAATATATTTATAGAAATAAATAATTTTATCCTACATGTGTAAGATATATTATTACACAATTGTATTAGGTTTTATGTGTAAAATTGAATAAAAACAAAAATCTCAAAAAATTAGTTAATATTTTAATACTAATTAATTATTATTCAAGTTAAATTAAAATATTAAAATTAAAATTATACTTCATATTTAATATGATTTATATATATATATGTAATTGATTTGTGATCTATCAATAAATGTTTTATGTGGATAAATTATATGGATTCATATGTTTAAATTAGAAAAATTATGATATGTAGGAAGAAATTTTGTATAACATAATTTCTTAAACCAAATGAAGGTTTAAGATGTATTTTATTTATTCATGTATGTTAATAAATATTTTTTCAATTACTAATCAGGTGTTTGAATTGAATTTTTCCAAAGTATGGTCATTGAAATGCCATTCAATAACAAAATTCAAATAATTTTTTTTTGAACTAAATTTACGTTTAAAATAAATAAATAATATAGTTGTGTAGATTATTGAAAGAAATTTATGAATAAGTTTTTCATTTTTTCATTTGAATTAATTATTTTAAAAATATGAATTATTAAATTTAAATTTCTAATGTTTAAATGAAGTATGGTCTAAATAGAATAAACATTATATTATTTAAACAACAAGTGGGGTGGCTTGGTGGTAAAGTAGTTGAACTCTATCCTTGGGGTCCAAGGATTAAACTTTACGAATGACATGCATTGTGGTCATCATTGGAATATTGACTGAATATTATGTACATGCTTAAACTACCTACATTAGGTGGTTACTTAGGTGAGCCTAAGCAAGTAGATTAAGTCTACTTACCCACTTAAATTAGATTTTAAACCTAGTTTAGGTGGTGACATTTGTCAACAATTGATAGGATGAAAATTAATGAAAATTAAAAAAACTGAAAAAAAAATCTTATTATTTATATTCTGTAAATTTATCCAAAGTCTATGATTTCAAGTTTCATATATTTATGCACCCTAATTTTTGAAAAAATACATTTGGATTTAATTACATGTCAAAAGACACATTGTTTCATTTATGTGTGTTGAAATTGATTCCTCCTATCTACAATATAGAAATGCATGATTAGTGATGGTTAATTGAGGGGCAATGAAGGATTTGGAGCCCTTCATCACATGATGCCGTGCAAAAAAAAAGAAAAAGAAAAGTTACATGTGGTAGAAATGTGCCTTAATCAATATTTGTAGCATCCCACTATTAATGTCAAATTCAAATAAGGGGTATCAATTCCCATCTTGGAAGAATGTTGACTTTGCACTACCAAAACCAAAGATGTGTAAAATCTACCTTTTGTTTAAAATGTGTGGACATGGATTTTATTATAGAAGCAAAGATGAAAGGAATACGTGTATACATACTTCCCTATTATGACAATGTCAAAATATGAAAGCCATTTATCAACACAAAGGGTTCCACCATTAGTGCCACACTTGCCACATAAAAAGTTCATTACCACATGCATGTAGTCCCACAGACTACACACCCATTGACTTGCTTGTCATTCTTCCTAGTCCCTATTCCGGAGCTCTAGCATGCCCCTCTACCCCCAAAGTGTTGTGAGCCAGGGAGCATACCCCGACTCTTCATTCTTCTGTTGTGTTCATCTTGGACTCACATTTGAGTCTATTAAAGAGTTAGGGGTGTGTCACTATATTTGTTAAAAAAAAATTCCTTGCAATCTCCCAGTCATGATGATTCTTTGATGGATGACTTCTTCACTCCAAGGAGCACCAAAATTCACATGTAACACTAGGAAATAGGGATGACTTCAATTTATAAGTAACAATTTTCAATGTCATCTCTGGTCTTTATTACAAGAGGATGGACATGATAACAATAGATTACGATGACCCATTGGGCATAAATCAAATATTCAATTTGAGACTTGTTAATCTTGAGAACCATATGGAGCATGTAGCAGGAGAAGATTTGTGGGTGGTGATTTACGAATTTCTTTTCAATGTCAAGGTCATTTCTTACTTCATTCACAATGATGGCACTTTTGATGTTTGGAAACTAATGTGAATGGTGTTTGTTGGCATATTACCCTCTGTTTCTATATCTATCATTCTCAATACCCTTTTGTTCCTAGCTTCCTTATAAGCAGTTATGTCTGATATTGATTGATTTTTCAATGAACCATGTGCAACTTTTATAGGCATTTACACAATGTTGGTTATAGCTTCTACACCTTCCATAGTGCAGCAAGTCTAGTGGTCTTTGGTGTCAAATTTCATACTTGGACCTTATCATTCCCTATGTTGTCAACATTTTCAAAATTAACTTTTGTCTGGAGAAATGAAAAATGTTGGGAGGTCTAGTTGCTAGTGCAACAACCAAGTTGTTTACATGCTTAGAAGACACACTCAACATGTTGGCCAACGACTATGAATGTTTTGAGAAAAGGCCTTTCCCAAATGACTATTAAAAGTTGGTTATGGTTTTATCAGCTTTTCCTGCAAGGTTGCTGTTGGCATGGGAAAGGAAACCATGGCTATTGGCAATGACATGCGAACCCATGTTGGAACGGAGAAAGAAACAAATGGTATGTTTTTTATTTGAAACCTAAAATCATTTTCTAAGATTGGATTCCTCCTTTGATGAGCCTAACACTAGAAGAAAAACATGTATTTTTTACTAGTCTTTATGATTAAATTTTAGTCGCAAGAGACATTTTGCAATTAAAATCCCTTTAGTCACTTAAGATAAGTCACATGTGATAAACTAGTTGAAAATGACAAAGGGTATTGTATGAAAAAAAAAGTCAACAAATACATTTCATCCTTTGACTACATTGTATACATATTGTCATATGCGACTAAGATGCAACTATTTTGGTCACAATTAAAGGCAAATGATGTGTTGCCACATGTCTTAATATTTGATTATTTAAATCATTATTATTATTATTATTTTGAAATAATCTAGGCTGTTTAATTCAAATACTTGGATGATCTTGTATTATGACACATGGCCCAATGTAAATATGACATGTGACATTAAAAAAAAATAGTTTAATAAAAATATTAATATTAGGTTGGTAGGTAGGTACATAAACAGGTGCTTACAAACCTAGGTTACATACCAACCTACCTACTTAGATAAAAAATAAGTAGGTAGGTTTTACCTTCTTAAGTTAAAAACCTATTCATATAAATAAATATTTAAGTAGGTAGGTAAATAAGTTGACCTAGGTCGATCAGTCAAACTAGGTACTTACCTAACTAGGTAAATAAGTAGGTTGGAAAGGTAAGTACTTAAAAAATGTGCATAATTTGTCTTTTTGTTTTGGGTTGAACCTTTTTGATTTGCTCATCCCATATGCACAAAATTCTTAATCTGAAATTGGATGATCACACCCCCTTGTTTATATAGTGTTCAAAATAGAAATGAAAAACAAACAATATGGGACAAGTTTGGAAGTTGCAACTTCCTCACAAACTAAGTTATAATTCAAAAACTTTCTTCATGCCTTACTTTCATAGTTTTTAGATTTTTAGACAATTCAAGTACTAGATAATTATATAATCATTTAATTAATAATGATTAAACTTACATATATTTAAAACATAAATTATGTACTACAAATATTCATTATTCATTATCAATTATTTAAATAAGCAATATTTTTTTAATATTCAACAAACTAGCTATCTAGTTACAAGTTATTAATACACAACTCATAAATAATTAAATAACTAAAATATTTTAAAATATTTTATTACTTTTTAGAATCTGATCGAATTATATATAATATAATTAATGTAAAACTAATTGAATGACTATAATTTCAAACTTAACTATTTTAGATATTTAGGTTAAAATTATTAGTAATGAATTAACAATTTATATTAGAAAGTAAATTCTTACACGAATTATTTAAACATTATTATACAACTAATTACATTATTTATTGTAAAAATAAATTTATTGTTGTAAAAATATTATAGGTCAAGTAGTTTTTTTCTCTTGGTAATTATTAACTATAAATACAATAATCTTTTAAACATAACATTCATTTTCATAATTACTGTAAAATTACTATAAATATTTATCACAGATGATTAATCACAGAATTAATAATAATATACAATAATTTATGAAACTAAAATCAGTAAAATAATTATTTTAACTACACTATAGTTTTTCCAAATTTCTGATTCAGGTTTGAAGTTATAAATTATAGAGTGTGAATAATAATGATCAATTAGAAAATATTTATGCACATACTAATTAATTTTTATCTGAAATAATTACAATGATTTTAAAGTAATGTCACATTAATTTAATTAATTAATTTCTTCTAATATAAAATAAATAAATTAGATAATATACAAATATATGTTATAAAAATAATTAGTTAGTGTAATTTAGATTTAATAAAAATAATCATTTATAATTATTTATAAAAAAATTATTATGGATAACACTAGTAGAAAAAACCTTTAAAACTCAATGAATAATTTTTTGAATTAAAATATAAATTTAGGATTCCAAAATATTAATTCAGAATTCAAATATCAATTTTTAGATCCAGTAAGTTTTTTGAAGTTAAATAAAAAAATTTAGAATTGAAATGTTAATTTTCAGATTCAAATAATAATATTCAAAATTAAAATGTCCATTTTAAAACTCAATTAATAATCTTCTGAATTGAAATATTAATTTCAAGAATCCAAAATAATAATTTGGAATTAAATTTTCAACTTTCAAGTCAAGTAATTTCTTGAAATTTAAATTTAAAACTTCAGAATTCAAATACAAATTTCAAGTTCAAATAAAAATATTTAAAATCAAAATGTTGACGTTTAGACTCAATAAATTTTTTTGAATTGAAATACTAATTTTTAGATTCGAAAATAATAATTTAGAATTCAAATATCAAGTTTTAGATCAAATATATTTTTTGAATTTAAATAACAATTTCCAGAATTTAAATTTCAATTTTCAGATTCAAATAACAATATTCAACATTGAAATGTCCACTTTTTAGACTCAATTAATAATTTTCACGCTGGAAGTATTAATTTTGAGAATCCAAAATAATAATTTGGAATTGAAATTTCGGGTTCAAATCAAATGATTATTTAAAAGTTAAATGCAAAATCTTCAGAGTTGTAACATAAATTTTCATATGAATATAAAAATATTCAAAATTAAATGTCCGTTTTATAATCAATTAATAATTTTCTGAATTGAAATACTAATTTTTGGATTCAGAAATTATTAATTTAGAATTCAAATATCAATTTTATATCCAATAAGCCTTTTTGAATTTAAATTGAAATAATGATATTCAAATAATTTTTTTAACAATTGAAATAACAATTTTCAGGGCCAAATATCAATTTTCAGATTTGAATAAAAAAATTCAATGTTTAAATATTAGTTTTGAGATTCATTATATGAACTATATATATATATATATATATATAATTTTAGTACATACATTAAAATACACCCCTATGTCATTGTAGAATACCTTTAGGATGCAACTAATTTGGTGACTATTGTGATTAATGGGACATATCAACCTTTAATGGATGAAAATAAATGTAAAATTAATCCAACCAATAGGCTAAAATTTCTAATAATTGCATCATAGTTGTGAGAATGACCAAAATAGTTGAAATTTGGTCTTGTAGTTACAAATATTCCCAAATCTAGTCACAAACGACTACAAGTCGCATGTAGTTGTAAATGGAATGGTTCATTTTGGCTGATTTCTACTAGTGTAAAAACTTGCACATGAATTATTCACATGGGCAAGATGCTCAGTGGTGTTTAGGGAACAATTTTTAAGCTTGAGGAAAACAATGTTGTTGTGACATTGAGGAAGATGTTCAAGCTTGCACCAAATTCCATTAACATCCTAATTTTTAGGCTAAGCTTAATTTAGTTTTTTCGTTAGTTTTTCTCCAAATGGATATTAGAACAATTGTTGGCTTCATAGGAATAATTACCACAAACATGGACCAATCCAAGGAAACAAAATAGTTAGAATGGCAACATGTTGAATCCCACCACACGTTGTCTATTTCTTTGATTGTTGGGGCGAAGGCATCGTCAATAGAACATAAACTTCATGTGTGGTTAGACTTAAAGCAAGAAAGCCCTGTTGACATGTGGACGCATATTTTTTGCAACCAATCATTGAACATGAAGAATATTGTGGCAGTTGGATGCAATATGGACTACACTCTTGCCCAATATAAGCCCGAAACTTTTGAAAACATGGCTTACACATGCCCCATACAAAAGTTGGTCAATGACTTAGGGTGTCCAAAAAGGTGGGTCCTCCCCCATCTGCAATTAGATCCAATTATCTCTTTGAATTATTTCTCTTCTTGCACGTTCCCACTATTTTGGTAGCATTTTGGGACCTTTTTTTGGAACTCTCTCAGCCCTTCATTAGAACCAAGCTCTGTTTTTTAGCTTATGAAAGACCCAATTCACAATGGAGCAAACTAGAGACTATTGTTTTGTTGCAAATTGTTGAGACTTACATTACATGTATGCATTTGTTATTGTGTTTTAGAATGGCTTCCTATTATATTCTCACTATTAGCTTTCTTTTCTATAACTGCTATACTGGAAGTTTGATTGGAAGTATATGGTTAAAGGTCTTGTGCTTGACAAGGAAATGGGTTCTATCCTCAAGGTGAGATGATTACAAGACTATTTGCTCGAGGATTGTTATCTTTTCTTGAAAAAAAAGGCAAGAAATGCTAAAAAAAGTATGCTACCAAGAACAAAGATGATATAGTAGCCTTGTTTCTTTCCATCGTACTAATTTTAGTGTGCCTTGCTAAAATTGAAGCTAGATCTACACAACTGCACTAAGTTGTGTGGAGACTATGTTACTCGACTCTAATGGAAATGAATGACAATGAAGACAACAATGTCCTTGGTGTACCATCCTTTGGTAGCATTGGTTTAATTTGTGTTTGCTTCTTTAAAAAAAACTATTATTGGTGTATAAGATTTTTGGTGGTTGCTTGCAGATGGACTGCCACAAATATGTCAAGGTGGCATACCATGGATTCTAGAAATTGACAAGGGAGGAATGTTAGGCCATTTATGGTTCCACATTGTCACGTGAGTCATATGATGAGCCTGATCATGCTCTAATTGACATTCTTTTTTCACTATCAAAGGCCTATCTCTTTATGCAACTTGTTGATTTCCAAAATTAGTTTCCAAAAAAAATCCCTTTTGGTATTGAGTAAGTATGGTCTCTTTCTGACACACCCCTTTTGCAAATTGAACTTCCACCTTGTTATGGGTCTAAGTTGTAGAAGTTCTTGAACCTTTTCCTTGTTTATAGACATTCAAGCCTTGAATGTTCTTTCATTCAAACAATCTTTTAGTTAGTGGAGTGTACAAAAATGAAAGGCAATATAGAAATG
>Ga0116226_10001612_pt1 | contig 19595 bp, 23 predicted proteins | sample S1TSphfallax_FD_89692 | JGI IMG/M metagenome (GOLD analysis project Ga0116226, IMG submission 89692) | Host-associated microbial communities from peat moss isolated from Minnesota, USA - S1T2_Fa - Sphagnum fallax MG | ecosystem: Host-associated > Plants > Peat moss > Unclassified | place: USA... | reverse complement strand
TTAGCCTAGCGAGCGCACTCCGCTTACTTTTCTGCGACTTTGAGTGCGGTTTTCGGTGCCACCCATAGCGTTGCGACCACGCCGGCTATCGACATTATCAGTACAACGTAAGCGGTACTCATCGGCACTCTCACAATTTTCCCCGCCCTCCGTCTTCCCCTAGCTTCAGGATCGAGTGCTTCTGCAGATATGCGGGCTGCACTTTCTCCCATAATCCGCCGATCCCCGCGTCACGTCCTCGCTGGTCTTCTCTCTGAAGCCACTCGTCGATCGTTCTGATCCGCTGAGGGTGGATCTCATCCAGCAACGCATAGTCACGCGAGATGATGTTGTGCTTCCACTGATTCCAAAAGCCGCTGAAATTATCCCGAAAGCTCATCGTGCTTTTGTCGTTCGGATCCGCATTGTAGCCGGCAGGTCTGTCAGCCACCTGCTTGTAAGGGCCATCAAAGTAGACGTCGATTGGGGTGTCCACATATTGGGCGCGATTGCCCGTCACTCGCTCGAACGCGGCCGCAAGATCCGCATATTTTACCTGCTCGATCGCGACCTCGAGGTTCATCCCATTGGCACGCGCGGCGTTGTCGAACAGCCAGCGGGCATAATAGGCGCAGTCTTCGAGCGCGACATGGGCTACGGCCCCGTCGCCGAGCGGCACTCGCCAGGTGACAATGCCGTCCTCGACCGTGGGTGTCATCGGCGTGCGTGCCGAAAAAGCCATTTCCATATAGGGACCGGTCGTAAAGAGCGCCGAACCCATTCGATCACCGTTCAACTCGTTTTGCATGAGGATCCATTCCCCGATCCGACCCTTGCCATCATAGTGACCGGTGCGAAATCGGGAATCGTAGCGAGCCTTCTTGAGAGTGTAGTCAAGATTTCCATAGACGAGGAATTTTATCCCTTCCTCCAATGCGATCTCGTAGCATCGAATTGCCCAGTACATTTCGGTCTTCTCGCCGGCGTTGAAGCCATCGATATTGATGTACGCGCCATCGCAGGCACGCAGCCCCGTTCTGAGGACGTGTTCGTCTGCGAAGCTACCTTCATGAAAGTCTACATCGCCCATTTCGCGAAGCGCGTTCGCGCGGGCAGAACCCGCATCGCGTGTCAGAGCTAGAACCGCGTAGCTGCTGTCTCCGACGAGCCCGCGCACGACGGGTAGCCCCTGAGCGCCTGTTGCCCCAACAACGAAAATTCTCGAGACATTCTGATTTGCCATGCGTCGACTCCGATCCACATGAGTCGAGACGTAACTCTTATGATTGGAGTAGACAAGCTCTTATTATTGGAGTAGCTATTGCTTGAAGGTTCGGTCTGAGGTCGGCGAGATGCGTTCAAAAAGCTTCGACGGAATGGTCTGCTCCGTGGCCGATGTAATGGGCGCCCTCGGTGATCGCTGGGGTATGCTCGTCATGCGTGACCTGCTCCTCGGGATAACGCGGTACGACGATCTGAGTCGCTCGACCGGAAGCACGAACGCCACTTTGTCAGGTCGCTTAAAAATGTTGGAGCAAGCAGGCTTGGTGGAACGGCGACGGTATCAGGTTCGCCCCGAAAGATACGAATATGTGCCGACCGGGAAAGGCCGAGACATCGCGCTGCTGATGCTCGCCATGGTCCAGATTGGCGACAAATGGCGAGCCAATGACGGTGGCGAACGACCCCTCCGTTTCTTCCATTCTCGAACGGGCCACGATCTTATGCTCTCGCCAGTCGATGCGGGGACCGGAGAGTTGGTCAACGCGTCCAACGTACTTGCGGAGCCGGGCGCCGGAGCAGACGAGTCGATGAAATGGCGGATGATGCGAGGCGAGAGCGAGCGAGAGTTGAGACGGCACGTCTAGTGCGGAGGTGCTGCGCGCACGGTCCACGCGGTGGCGATCCGAGCACCTTGCGCACAGCCCATATCAGGCGGTTCAAGTGCAGATCCTCTGATCGACGCGCCTAAAGGGGGTATTCAGCGGGTTCCGCCAGGAAAAATGATGGAAGAAGAGCATGACGATCCCAACCACCAGACCCGACGACGCAGAAAGGGTCATCCAAATTTGGCAGGGAGCCGTGGAAGCCACGCATGACTTTCTTGCGCCCTCGGACAGATCCGTGATTGAAGAGGAGGTTAGGGGTTACTTGCCTTTGGCTCCGCTTTGGATGGCGGTCGATGGCGATGATCGGGGGCTCGGCTTTATGCTACTGGACGGCTCCCAGCTGGAAGCCCTCTTCGTAAATCCAGCCTGCCATCGTCAGGGTATAGGCAGCCATCTGGTGACGCATGCGTACAGCCTACATAGCATCATATCGGTCAATGTGAACGAGGCGAATGCGCAAGCGGCGGAGTTCTATCGACGACACGATTTTGTCGAGATCGGCCGATCGGATCGCGATAGCAAGGGCTGCTCCTACCCACTCCTTCATCTAAAACGCCAGGAACCCATGCTCGCCGGGAGAAATTCATTTGATCATAACAGAAGCTGCCGGTGATCCAATCGCTAAGCGTAATGGCTTGGTAACCTAATTTTTCTGACCGGCTTGCATTGCCGGCGTGCTGTTGGTCCGGCGCGCCGCACGCCTTTGGAGTAAGATAAGTTGAGCAGAGTATTTCTAGCCGGGGCGACCGGCATAATTGGCCAATCTCTTGTTCCTCTCCTTCGCGACGCCGGCCACTTCGTGGTCGGAACAACGCGATCCGCCGAGGGCAAAGCCAAGTTAGAGGCAATGGGCATCGGCGCAGCCATCATCAATGTTTTCGACTCCGAGGCTCTTAAAATAGCCGCGACGACGGCGCAACCCGACGTTATAATCCACCAGCTTACCGATCTGTCCGCCGGCATCGATCGCGCTGCGCCAGAACAAGCAATGCGTCGAAACGCCCAACTTCGTCGAGAAGGAACGGCCAATTTAGTGGCGGCCGGCCGTGCAGCGGGCGTAAAGCGAATCATCGCCCAAAGTATCGCATGGGCCTACGCGCCCAAGCCGCTACCGTTCATTGAAAGTGATCCTCTCGACGTGAACGCCACTGGGTCGCGGGCCATCTCGATTTTGGACGGCGTCGTGCCCCTCGAAAACGCGGTCCTTGATCAAAGTGACTTTGAAGGCGTCGTGCTCCGCTACGGCCAGCTCTACGGGCCCGGCACCTGGTCAGCCGAGCCTGACGGTGCAGCGCCGGTGCAAGTCGAAGCTGCGGCCTATGCCGCCTTCCTTGCCGTCGATCATGGCCGGCCGGGAGCCTACAATATCGCAGATCCAGGCGGTGCTGTCGCGATCGACAAGGCGGTCCGCGAGTTAGACTGGCGGCCTGACTTTCGTCGGCAAGATCAAGCATAGAGCGATGCGGCACAGCGCGCCCTCGAAGGTGACAGCGCTGACGCTTAAAAGCATCGGATCGAACAAAATCAAACTTATTTCCCAGGCACTGAATGACATCTGAACTTTTTGCAGAACAACTGACGAACAGGCTGACACTTCGATGTGTCACCGCCTCCGATGCCTTAGCCACATCTTTATTGATGACTCCAAATGTCAGCCAATGGCTCGCGTCATGGCCAACTCCATTCACGTCAGCGATGGCTAGCGCCCGGATCAACGCCATGCGGGAGCTGGCGTTTCTGGGCCAAGTTTTACCATTCGCTATAACGGCGAGAGCCGACGGCGAATTGCTCGGGTGGGCAATAATTGAGCGCCATGATCGGGACCAGGGGCGCGCTTCGTTGGGGTTCTGGTTGGGAGAAGCGCACCAAGGCAAGGGCTATATGCGGGAAGTCGCCCCGATCTTAATCGCGGCCGGCTTCAGGCTTCTTGGAGTCGACGTTATTGAGGCAGGAGCACAACCGGCGAACGCCGGCTCATTCGCCGTCATGGCGGCGTGCGGCATGAGGCTAATTGGAGACAGAATGGTCCATGCTTCGGCCCGCAGCAGGGACGAACTCTGCAGGTTTTACGAGGTCTGGAGGCAATTCCATCCAACCCCACCATTAAATCTACGATTGTGAAATACGATTGTCCTGGGCTTAAACTTTAGCCATTGTCACGCTACCATCAAGGAGGCTTTAATGACGACAAAAGATCATCATTATTGCATTAAGTTAAATTGGACCGGAAACAACGATACGAACGTTGCGAAGTTTCGTAATCACAATCGATCTTACACGCTCGGCGCAAATGGAAAACCGACGATTTCAGGATCCTCAGATGCTGTGTTTCGAGGCGATTCTACACGCTGGAATCCAGAAGACTTACTCGTTGCCTCACTGTCGGCTTGCCATCACCTTTGGTATATGGGTCTCTGTGCCGCCGCCGGCATTATTGTGACCGCTTATGAAGACGAAGGGAAGGGGGTCATGGTCGAGGACAAATTCGACGGCGCCGGGCAATTCAAAGAAGTTATTCTTCGTCCTTGCGTTACGCTAGCCCTAGATTCAAATAAAGAGATTGCTGAAAGCCTTCATCATACCGCGCATGAGAGATGCTTTATTGCGCGTTCAGTCAATTTTCCTGTTACGGTTATTCCTGTTACACGATTTCCTGTCTGATATGTCGGTGCGCATGTTGGGTGCCGGCTCAACGCCGCGACCGTGCGCAACGGCACCTTTTTGCTTTCTACTGCGATCACTGTCTGTTTCTTCTTGCGCGCCTAATTCTGAAGGGCCCCGTCACCGGCTATGACGAAGCGTTGCAACAGGCGGATATCGGTCTTTCGAGAGAATGGTTTTAATTTTCCGGCGGAGCATGCCGGTCGGCTTATGATCTCTTCGAGATACTTGGCGCTATCGCCGAGTTCGCAGACGCTCGGTCCAAGAGCCACTCCAGGGACCATTCCCAAAACGTATCGCGAAAACGATCGTGAAACACACCGAAGTGACCGATGCGATCGCAACCCAGCTGCTGGGGTGTGATCTGCAGATACTGCCGGCCGGCTCCGCGATAATAACCAAGCGCGCGCTCGATTGCGCGTTGGGGTGCTATATCGTCGTCGCTCACGCCGATGGCGCAGATCGTCGCCCGCACTGCATGGAAACGCGCGAGGATCTGGCTCCTCTCGCCAGGCGGATAGCTCAGCTCCATACGCTCCCGCCTGAAACTCCATTCATTCGCCACGCCCTTCGGAAGGTCTTCCAGCCATCCGAGCCGGCGGCCGGGAAAATAGCCGAATGTCAGTGCGAGAAGCGGCATGACCACATGCCATTTCCAGAAAAGCCGCGCTCGATGATCGGCTGCATAATCTCGCCAATAGGCATATTGAGCGCCCACGGTCAGCATTCGGTCGATGTGGTGGGCGTGCTTTGAAAACCCAGGCAAGAAGCCGCCGATGCTATGCCCTATGACGTGGACCGGCAGCGTGTCCTCCAAAGCGAAGCGGAGGATCGCATCAAAGTCCAACTCGCCCCAGTCGCGCCAGCGGAACCCGCAACGTCGCAAATCCGCGGGGCGAGATTGGCCAATGCCCCGGTAGTCGAAGGTAAAAACACGCAGGCCAGCCCCGGCGAGAAAGCGCGCGTAACGGTGGTAGTAGCGTGCCAGCACGCCGGTCGCCGGGTTGATAAGCACCGTCGCGATCGGCGGCGAACCCGGAATGCACCACACGTCGCCGCGGATGCGGATGCCGTCTTCGCAGGTCCGCTCGAACCCCTCCTGCACGACTTCCGCTACCACTCGCTTGCCCTCATATCGCGAACCATTCACAGAACATGGGACCCGGTCGGATAACTGGAAATACCAGATTCGGCCGCCAAAACGCGTCCGCTTGAAGAGACAGCCTCACAGCTACGTCAGTTTCCGGGCGGCGCGCTATGCCCAGACAGGCCAAGGGCTTCGACCACGATGACGTGGTGCTCGACAAATTCCGGCTTAGCAATGAGGAAACGATCGTCGAGTGGATAGTAGCGCGCGCGATCCACGTCGCTGCCAGCAAAGGCTCGGATGGCCTCCATCGACCGCCACCAGCTCAAGGTCGAGACTTCGGTCGACCCATCACCACAGTCCCGCAATAACATCTCGCAACCGACATTGCCGGGCGTGCCGAGATAGTCTTCAACGCCCGTGCCTTTGATGTAGCTGACATATTCGTCTCGATCTTCCGTCCTGATGCGCGAGGACCAGCGGCGCAGGATCAGGGGCTCGGCTTCGGTCATTAACGATCTCCTCTAGCGTATTCAATAAGTCATGTGTATAACCGACTCGAATGCACTAGCAGGTTATAACGTGAACAGTGCGCGTACAATCCGCTTTGGCGGCGAAGAGACGCCCGACGGCTTCCTATTCGAGCTAAGCGGCGGCTCAATCCCGCTTGATTTTGCGAATACGCTCGACGAGCGGCCGCGCGGTGGCCGTGAGCGACTAACCGATTATCGCGAGTTGATCCGGTGGGCGGAACAGGTCGGCCTGCTCACCAAGCAGCAGGCGGTTCACTTGCTGGCGGCTGCTTTCGAGAACCCGCACGAAGCAGGTCGGATCCACGCGGAAGCGCTTGGGCTACGCGAACTCATATTTGCTACAATAAAGGCTGCGAGCGCAGAGCTAATTTTAACCGATGATTACGTCCAGCAGTGGAATGCTTGGCTTGATCGCACCCGAAGAGACCGATGGCTCTCCGCAGGGCCTCAGGGGCTCGAGTGGCAAGTCTCGAATTACGACGCCCGGTTGGACTGTGTCGTACACGCGGTCGCGGAGGCCGCGATGAAATTATTCCTCAATCCGTCCGATCGACCGCGCCTTCGTCTCTGTGCGGCGGACGACTGTGATTGGGCGTTTTTGGATACAACACGGCGTCAAAATCGAGTGTGGTGCGACATGACGGTGTGCGGAAACCGGGCCAAGGCGGCGCGCCATTATCGCCGTAAGACACGGAAATGAAGCCTCGACGCCGCACCTGACGTCGCGGAGCGCTGGAGCGTTAAGCCCACCGGTTTTATCTAAATACACTGACGCCAAAAGGATGCCTGTACTATGAATTCTTCTACGCCTCTCGGATTTATTGGCCTTGGCACAATGGGAGAACCAATGGCTCTCAATCTAGTCAAATCCGGCAAGTCCTTGATGGTCTGGAATCGGTCGCTGCTGAAGAGCGGGACGTTGGCCGAGGCTGGGGCGGCCGTTGCGAAGGACCCAGCAGAAGTCTTCGCAAAATGTGATGTCGTCATCCTCATGCTGGCGGACAGCGCGGCGATTGACGAGGTGCTTGCACGCGGCGCTCCGGCTTTTGAAAAGCGAGTCAAAGCCAGAATGCTCGTTAATATGGCAACGGTGGAGCCTGACTTCTCTAGGGAGTTGGATGCCGACGTTCGCGCAGCTGGAGGGCGCTATGTGGAGGCGCCCGTATCTGGCTCCCGCAAACCGGCGGAGGCCGCAACGCTTGTGGCGATGCTGGCGGGCGATGAGGACGACGTCGCAATCACTCGCCATTTGGTGGCGCCGATGTGCCGGGACGTGATCATCTGCGGCCCAGCGCCTAACGCACTTTTCATGAAGCTAGCTGTGAACCTGTTCCTGATTGCGATGGTGACCGGCCTCGCCGAGGCGGCGCATTTCGCTGAACGGCTCGGACTCGATCTGACGAAATTCCTCGCTGTCCTCAATGCCGGGCCGATGGCGAGCGACGTCTCAAAAATCAAGGGAGCAAAGCTCGTAGATCTGGATTTTAGCAGGCAAGCCGCGATTACCGACGTGCTAAAGAACAATCGTCTGGTGGTCGAGACTGCCCGAGAGGCTGGCGTCGCATCACCGCTCATCGACGTGTGCTATGGCCTTTATGCAGAAACCCAAGAACTCGGCTTTGGCGATGAAGACATGGTCGCCGTTATTCGTGCGATCGAACAACGCACTGCGAAGATTAGATGATCAGCCTTCGCCGTGCCGTAAGCATGCAGCCCGGCAAAACGGTGGGCCACGATCCTCACCAACCTGAGCTGCTTCATCGCAGAGGCACCCGCGACAGCGGGTGCCGGCAGTTGAGGTGGCGAGGACGCAATTGAGTCAACGATGTGTTTTGAACATTCAAAGCCTTGAATTTCGACAAAACTAAATAGAAATTAGATGCCGCATCGTGGTATCATAAGTCGTTGCGAGTAACAATCGAATTGTGTGCTTGCTGGGCTTGGTTAATCAACCACTCTTGCAGTGGCCTCATTATATTGGTTCTTCGGCCCGACGCGACGGGGGCAATTAGGTAATAGCCCTCAGGTAGTGTCACAGTGGCACCGAGCTTCCGGAGACGGCCGGCAATAAGGTGGGGCATGGCGTACGCCTCATCCATCATCGCGATTCCGGCACCTGCAAGCGCTGCGTCCATAGCTTGAGCGCGCGTCTCGACGACCATTCCACGCTCGGGTGGATCGTTTCGCTGATCGCAAGCACGCCACCAGCGGTTCCAGTCTCGAAACCGAGATCGCGCGCGGATGAGCGTACTCGCAGCCGAGAGAGCCGCGACATCCGAGCGTGCGATGGGCACGAGTGTTTCGCGAAAGAGCAAAATACTCTTCAGTCCTTTCCATTCACCCAAACCATGACGAATGGCACAGTCAAAATCCTCGGTCGAAAGGTCGATAGTCCGCGTCGTGGTAGAGATCGCAAGTTCGATCTCTGGTTGCTGTCGTTGCCAATCGGCCAGACGCGGGATCAGCCAGTGCGATGCAAAGGTCGCGACCGTGCTTATACGCAGTTGCTGGCGGCGCCTTTTAAGCGGCGCCACTGCCGCCTCGATGCGATCGAGGGCGTCCCCCATGACAGCCAGGAGCGCATTTGCGTCATCGGTCAAAACTGCGCATCGGCCGGATTGCCTAACAAGCGACACGCCGAGCTGGCGCTCCAATTCCGCTATCCGGTGCGACAGTGCTGAGCGGGTAACGCCGAGAAGCTCCCCAGCCCGCGATAGGCTCGGCGCCTGCCTCAATGCTGCCAATGCCTGCAAACCTCTGATCGGCGGTAGTTCCAATTTATTTCACCATCCGACGTGATGCGTGAATATATCTCACGCTTGTTAGGAAGCAAAGCTGGTATCGTGCAGCGGCATTCTGGAGAACGCCTGTGACCAAAATCCTGTTTCGCCAACTGGCCGCCTATAATCGCTGGGCGAACGCGCGTCTTTATTCAGCCGCCTTCGAACTGCCGGACAAAGCATATCGGCGTTCGATTGGGGTCTTTTTCGGCAGCCTTCATGGCACCCTCAATCATCTGCTCACGACCGACCGGCTCTGGCTGCGGCGCTTGACTGGCGAGGGCGATCATCCCGATCGTCTTAATGCTATCATCCACGATGATCTGGCCGAACTTGCACGCGCTCGCGTCCTTGAGGATATTCGCCTCGAAACCGTCGTTTCTCAATACGATGACGAGGATTTCAACATTCTGCACGGTTACCAGACCACCAGCGGGCAGCCTCAAGAGCAGCGCATAGCGGACATCCTTCAACACCTCTTCAATCACCAGACGCACCATCGAGGTCAGGCGCATGCCTGCTGTTCTATCCTTAACGGGAAAGAGCCACCCTCTCTTGATCTTTTAGCATTTCAGCGCGGTGCGGATGCACCAGACCTCCTAGCCGGCCCGAAGTAACGAAACGTCCAAATTTCCCACATAAGCGGACAAAAGGGGAACGTCAAACTGCCTGGTAGAGTTCGGCGGGCGCTGCCCTGAGCGGCCTCATTCCGTCAGTGTTTTCCGTCACGGTGCTGTCGGCGCCCCAGATGTAATCGCCGGTAAGATTGACGTGCTCCCAACCCAGCGGGGAGAGATAGGCGAGAAGATCATCGGGGACGTGCTCGGCCTTGCGCATGGTTTTGATGGCGCGGGCGAGGTAGCGTGCGGATTCCGATGAAGTCGGCCATGCATTCCAATTCGAAGCCGGCCACTGATTCCGATTTCAAGCCGGCCAGGTATTCCGATTTGATGTCGGCCACCTGAGCGTCATCGGTTGGGTCTGGTTGAATGATTATCGTGTCTTTGTTTGGGGTCAAGTTTGAGGGTTTGCGGCGGCGGGATTTTGCTTTTTCCGGAGGCTCTCGCCGGTCAACTCGATGCGGTAGGCGTTATGGACGAGGCGATCGAGGACGGCGTCGGCGATGGTTGGATTGCCGATGATTTCGTACCATTGCTCGACCGGCACCTGGCTGGTGATGATGACTGAGCGCATCTCGTGGCGGTCGTCGATGATCTCTAGCAAGTCGCGGCGCTGGTCCGCGGTCAGGGTTTCTGGACCCCAATCGTCCAGGATCAGCAGATCGACCTTGGCGATCTGGCGCAGTGTCCTGGCGTAACGGCCATCGGCCCGTGCCATGGCCAAAGTGGAGAACAGCCTCGGCACCCGATGATAGGCGGTGGACAAATCCTCGCGGCAGGCTTTTTGGCCAAGCGCGCAAGCCAGCCAACTTTTGCCGACCCCGCATGGCCCGGTAATTAGTAAATTGTGCCGGGAGCGGATCCAGTCGCAGCCTGCAAGCTTTAGGAACAATCCGCGGTCCAGGCCGCGAGCTGCCCGGTAATCGACATCCTCAATACTTGCAGACTGTCGTAGCTTGGCGACCCGAGCGCGGGTCTCGAAGCGTTTTTGCCGCCGCTGGGTGACCTCGTGTTCGAGCAGCAAGGCCAACCATTCGCTGTGCGCCAATCCGTTGACCTCGGGCTGTCGCTCAAACTCCTTAAAACCCTTGGCCATGCCATGCAGGCCGAGTTTATGGAGGAGGTCGAGCGTTGGGTGGGTCAGCATGAATTTGATCCTTTCAGTGAAAATATTTGGAGCCGCGTAGATTTCCGTGAGCCATCACCGCCTGCGGCTCGCTGGCGGTGATGACGGTACGATCGAGCTTGTTGGCGATGATCGAGGCGATGCTTTTGTAGGTGAACGCGCCATAGGCGACGGCGCGGGCCGAGACCGCCTCGGCGCGTATTTTGTCCAGGTCCCGGAACAGCCGCAGGATGCCAAGGCATGTCCTGAACCCTGTTCGGGATGTGGCCGGCTGGCCAGAATGGCGATAATCAACCCTTCAGTGTTGGCCCCAACCGAGGCGCCCCAGCGGCGGAACCGTTCTGGTGTCCATTCTGCGTAGCGCCGGTGCGCGCTCGGCATATGCGCAGGATCTGTGCCGTGGCGCGCGCCGCCATAGCGGCGCTCATGCACGGCAATCCGGTTTCCCTGGAAAAAAATCTCGATCATCCGCGCCGTCGCGCGGGTAACCGTCTTGTTGTCGCCTGTCATCACGACATTCTGCTGCTCGATCGCGATGATGATACGCGGGTGCAACTGGCCAGCATCGAGCCTGGCAACGCAAGGACGCGCCTGAACGACGGCAAAGTGGGGCCGGATGGCGCATTCTGGGTCGGCAGCATGGATGACACGCCTGCCAAGGAGCCGATCGGCGCGCTGTATCGCGTCCTCACCTCGGGCGAGGTGGAATGCATGGCGGAGGGGATCATCACCTCCAACGGCCTTGCCTGGTCCGCTGATGGGCGCATGATGTTTCACTCGGATTCGCGCGCCAGGCTGCTTTATGGCTGGAATTTTGATGTGGCCACGGGCCGAATCAGCAACCGGCAACTGATCAGCGAAGTTACGGATGCGATCGGCCGCCCGGATGGCGGTGCTACCGACATTGCCGGGGTTTATTGGAGTGCCGGGGTCACGGCCGGGCAGCTTAATCATTTTGAAGGCGGCGTGCGCCAGCGTGCGCTGCCTTTTCCCGTCCCGGCCCCTACAATGCCGTGTTTTGGTGGCTCGGACCTGAAAACCCTGTTCGTGACATCGCTGCGCTCCGGGCTGAGTGCGGAGGTTCTAAAGGCCGCGCCGCTTTCAGGCTCGGTATTTTACACAAAGGTCGAAACCCCGGGCGTGCAGGTGGCGCGTTTTGCGGTTTGAGGGCGAGGCTGTTCGGCTGATCGCCGGCGCCATGCAACTTGATCTGGCCCCGGCCATGGGTGGCGCCATTCTGGGCTGGACGGATGGCGGCGTGGCGTTGCTCCGGGACTCCATCGCGCGGACGGCGGAGCCGTTTTCGGTGCGCTATTGTGCGTCCTTTCCGCTCATCCCGTTTTCCAACCGGGTGGCGCATGGCGCGTTTCCATTCGCCGGTCAGGTTTACCAATTGCCGAAAGATTGCCGGGACCCACGCCATGCCATGCATGGCAACGCCTTATACGCAGCGTGGGATGTAAAATCGGCGACTGCAAATGCACTGGAACTCGCCCTGGCATATCGCGCCGGGGAGGGGGATGCGCCGTTATTTCACTTTTCCTACGATGCTGAGCAGCTTTACAGGATTGGCCACGACTCCCTGACGATTGAACTTAAGATCACCAACCGCGATACGCGGCCATTCCCGGCCGGCCTTGGCCATCATTTATATTTTGCTTCTGAGCCAGATACGACCGTATCGTTTGAAGCTGCAAATTGCTTGATCAATGGCGACGATGGACTTCCCGCTAGGCTAGCGGATGCGGGCATGGATGAATTTAGCCGCGGTCATCTCATCGGCTCAAAAGCGCTCGATAACTGCTTTGCCGGCTGGCAGGGAACGGCAAACATACGCCGTCCGTCCAAAGGCTTTCAACTGCAAATCACTGCGACAGAAGCGCTGGGCCACGCTGTCCTGTTCACGCCCCAAGGCCAACCGTTTTTCGCTTTTGAACCGGTTTCTCATCTCAATGACGCTATTCACCGTATCACCCCTGCGCAGACGCATGGCTTGAAAATCCTCAGCCCAGATGAAACATTCCGTGCAAGCATTGTAATCAGAAAAATAGCCCTCCAATAGCACGATCAGCTGACCGAGGCGCAGCACGCATTATTTGAGATAAACCGCGCAAGCCGCTGTCATACCGATGGCCGAGGAGGAGACGTGGGCACAAGAGTTTTACGAACCCCCACCTTGCGAGCGAGGCAAATTCAGTGTCTTATCCGCAACCCTGTCTCGATCATCCGTCTCGGCTGGCGTTTGGATTTGCCGCATATCGCAAGGGTCCACACCGATCAAATTTCTCTTTGCTTGGCAATGAAGCTAGGCTTCATTCAGATTCCATTGGAAAGCAAGCAGGCTTGGTACGTTTTGTGATTCTCTGCCTTTGGAACGTTTTTGGGGGCGAAGATGTGACCAAAGGAACCTCGCGATAGCGGCCAGCATGACCTGCTGCGGGCAAGGCTGGATCAGATCATCGACACCGGGCACGCACTCGCCAAGCTGGCGGGGACGATTGATTGTGACTTTCTCAGCCAGCAGCTTGGCGCGGTTTACACGGACCAGCCGGGCCGGCCGCCGCTGCCCGCCCGGCTGATGGCGGGGCTGGCAATCCTCAAGCATATGCACGATCTTTCCGATGAGAGCCTGTGCGACCGCTGGCTGGAGAACTCGTATTATCAATATTTCTGCGGCGAGGAATTCTTCCGCCACAAGCTGCCCTTCGACCGTTCCTCGATCACCCGCTGGCGCCAGCGCATGGGGGATGAACGGCTGGTGGCCCTGCTGCAGGAGAGCCTGGCCGTGGCAACGCGCACGGGGGCCGCGAAACCCGCGGACTTCACCCGCGTCATGGTGGATACCATCGTGCAGCCGAAGGCGATTGCCTTCCCAAAGGATGCCAAATTGCTCGCCCGCGCCCGCGCGCACCTGATGTGCCAGGCCAAGCGGCATGGCGTTGCCCTGCTCCAGTCTTACGAGCGCGTTGGCAAGGCCGCGCTGATCCGCCACCAGCGCTACGCGCATGCCAAGCAATTCAAACGTGCTAATCGGGCGCTGAAAATTTTAGGAACGCAGCTGGGCCGCGTGCTGCGCGATATTCGCCGCAAGATCAAAGACGATGCCGATCTGCGCGCGGCCTTTGCACCCAAACTGGCGCTGGCCGAGCGCATCCACGCCCAAACGCCCAAGCAGCGTGGCCCCAAAACTTACACGCTGCATGCGCCAGAGGTGGAGTGCATCGGCAAAGGCAAATCCCATAAACCTTATGAATTCGGCGTCAAAGTCTCGGTGGCAACACCAATCCAACGCTGCAAGGGTGGCAGTTCGTCGCTCATGTCGCGGCTCTGCCAGGCAACCCATATGACGGCCACACACTGGCCAGGGTGGTGCCCGAGATCACCCGGCAGATCGGCGATAATCTGCAACGAACTATCGCCGATAAAGGACATCGCGGCCATAACGCGCCCAAGGCCAGGGTTTGAGTGTCTTCACCTCCGGCTAGAAGCTAGGCGTCACTGACAAAATCAAACGCGAGCTGCGCCGGCGCTCAGCCGTCGAACCGGTCATCGATCATCTTAAATCCGATCACCGCATGGACCGTAACCAACTCAAAGGCCGCACCGGCGACGCCGCCAACGCCCTGCTCGCCGCCATCGGCTACAACTTCCGCCGCCTGATCGCCTGGATCACCCTTCTCTGGGCCACCATCCAAAGCCTCTTTCAGGACAATAAAAAGACGCAATTTGCCCGAAATCAGCGTTCTTCACGGACGACTAGTGATTTTTTGTCATGACCTTACGTTCCAGAAACGCCTGCTCCTCAAAGTCCGCTGGGCTGCAAACTTAGGAACCTTTACTTTCCGGCAGTAGCCCCAGCCCCCGATCGCCGCAGCAGCACCAGACCCAGCGCGGCGGATGCGGCGAACATGGCGCCGCCGAGGATCAGCATATGCCCATGGCTGGGCGCGCTGCCCTGGCCGAACAGGGCAAAAATCAACGTCTGCGGAATGAAGCCAATGGCCGAGGCGGCGAGGAAAGGCAGCAGGCGGATGGAGGATAGGCCGGCTGCGAGGTTGAGGAGGATGTTGCTCCCCACGGGCATCAGCCGCAGCGTAAGCGTGGCGATGAAGGGCTGTGCTGAGAGCGTCGTGTCGATTTTGGTGAGGATTTTGCCGAAGCGGCGGCGGGTGAAATCCTGGCCGATGGCGCGCGCCCAGATAAAGTCCAGGCTACAGGCCAGAACCTGGCTCACCAGCGCAATGGCGGTGCCGTACCAGGGGCCAAAGGCAAGCCCCGCCACAAAAGCGGGGATCTGCCGGGGCAGGCCAATGGCGGTGAGGAAGGTGGCGAGCAGCAGAAACATCGCCGGGCCGCGCACCCCGCCCTGGGCGACAAGGCTGGCGAGCGTGCCCTGGGCCGAGGCCGCGCCGAGCAAGGGCAGGGCAGCTACCACCGCGATCATCCCGCCCGCCATCAAGGCGGGCTTCAGCGCGCGTGTGGCGGCAATGGCGTTCGGGTTGCGGGGGCCAGTCTTGCTCATAGGCTCTTGCTCACGGGGTCAGGTCGATCTGCGGTTGCTTCCAGCGGCGCTGCAGCCAGGCGACGCCGAAGAGATCGACGATGCCGACCTTCAGCCGGTCCCAGGTGCCGTAATGCGAAGCGCCATGCGCGCGCGGATGGTGCCGCACGGGAACGGAAACAACATGCCCGCCCGCCCGGATGAACAAAGCCGGCAGGAAGCGATGGATATGGTCGAAATGCGGGAGTTCCAGAAACGCGGCGCGGCGGAACAGCTTCAGCCCGCAGCCGGTATCCGGCGTGCCGTCCTTCAGCAGATAACCCCGCACGGCATTGGCAATGCGCGAGCCGTAGCGCTTGGCCTCGGAATCCCGGCGAGTGACGCGGTGCCCGGCGATCAGCACGGGCTTCGGCCCCTGCGCCTCGGCCTGCAAGGCAGCTTCCAGCATGGCGGGAATATCGGCGGGATCGTTCTGCCCATCGCCATCCAGCGTGGCGATGAACGCGCCGCGGGCGGTTTTCACGCCGGTGATCACCGCACCGCTCTGCCCGCAGCTTTGCTTGTGGCGCACGCGGATGAGGGTGGGCAGCGTGGCGGCAATGCGCGCCAGAACCGCCGGGCTGTCATCCGAGCTGCCATCGTCCACATAGACGATCTCATGGTCGATCCCCGCCAGCGCAGTGCTGATCGCGGTGATCAGCGGCTGAATATTCGGGGACTCGTTATGCACGGGCACGACCACGGAAATAAGCGGCGTGCCGGCGGCGGTTTCAGGCTGAGTCTGGAATTTAGGTTCTATGTTCATGATGGTTATTCAGCCGCCGCATTAAGGCGTATCTGTGGCCCAAATTCGCCGAGGAAAAGATTTTGGTCCCCAAAACCGCCGGGTTTCAGTAAAAAATTGTAATCGCCGCCGCGCAGCCAGCGCAGCCCATCCTGCGCCGCGCCGGCCGTCAGTTGCGACACACCAAGCCGGTCCAGAATGGCGCTCGCCGTGTCATTGCCGGTGATGAGAAAGCGGGTCACGCCCTGCGCGGCGAGCCCGGCGGCGATATCTGCCAGCGCGGCCGCCACCGGGGCTTCGCGCCGCAGCCGGTCCGGCGGGGCGGAGGCGGAGATGATGAATTTTTGGCCCTGCGCCGCCGCCCAGATGACGGCTTCCGCGGTTTCAGCCTGGGTGAACGCTTCCAGCTGGAGGAACGGCACCGCAGCGCGGGCCGCGCCAAGCTGGTAAAGGCTCTGGCGGTCCAACGCGCCGGAGAGGATGGCGAGCCTGCCTGTGGGGGCAGGTGGTTCAGGCGCAACCGTCGCGGCTTCCATCCAGGCTGGCCCGGCGGTGAGCAGCTGGCCCTCCAGCCCGCCCGCAATCGCGGCGCATTGGGTCATATCCACCGCATCCAGCAGCGCTAGCGCCACCCCTTGCTCCCGGCAGGCGGCCAGACGGCGGCGAATGGCGGCGGGCCCGGCGGCCACCACCTCATGCGCGATCACCGCGACGCGGCCGGAGAGGTATTCCGAGAGTGCATGGCGTAAATTTACCGTGAGCCGCCCGTCCTGAAACAAATGCCCCTGGTAAACGGTGCGCCCAAGTGCCGGTGCGGCGAAACACGCCGCCATGAAAGCGAGCCCGGCGCGTTGCGTCAGGGTTTCCAGTATCACGGCCAGCGAAGCCATGTCCGGCCCGGCCGCCTGGTTGCCAAAGGACAGGAAACAGCGTGCCGTACCGCCCTTCACCGCAAGAATGGCCTCGTCTTCAGAAAATCGTAATCCTGAGGGGGCATAGATGTCCGCAGTGCCCACGGTCCCGCGCGCGATGCCGGTACGTTGCCCCCAAGACTCGGCCAGTGCCGCGGCATCTTGCAGCGTCAGAGCCAGTCCAAGGGGCTTCAAAAGCGCCGCTCTGTCATCGTTTGGTCATCAACATGGGGATTAAATGGCATGAGAGACGGATCGGTTCCAGATGTTGCGACGCAAAAATACGATTCTTAAACAATCTTTGGCCTGTTTCCGCCTTGCGCGGCCTTGGCTTGGCAAGGGGCCATCGCTATAAGCCCGCTCAACGACGGGTAGTCGGTTGTGACTCGCCTCGGATATTAAAGGAACGGACGGCATGCTGATCTCGTTGCCACCCGATTATCGGCCCTCGGATTCCGAGGAATTCATGAACCCCATGCAAACCGAATATTTCCGCCAGAAATTGCTCAAATGGCGCGCCGAGCTTGTTAAGGAAGCGAACGGAACCCTCGCCTCGCTAGGGGAGGGCGGCATTCTCGAAGCGGATATCACGGATCGCGCCAGCGTGGAGACAGACCGCGCTCTGGAGTTGCGGACCCGCGACCGCGCCCGCAAACTCATCGGCAAGATCGACCAGGCGCTGTTGCGGATCGAAAACAACAGCTACGGCTATTGCGAGGAAACCGGGGAGCCCATCGGCCTGCGCCGCCTGGAAGCGCGCCCCATCGCAACCCTCTCCATCGAAGCCCAGGAACGCCACGAACGCATGGAGCGCGTGCACCGGGACGATTGAGGGGCAAACCGTCAAGGGCATTGCCCCTCGCGGGTAGATCCGACCCATAAAAAAGGGCTGCTTCAGGTGCTTAAAACACCCGACGCGGCCCTTTTTGCTGGTCTAATTTATCATCGCCAAGGGGCTCAGCCCCTTGGCGACACGACCTCAAGCCATTCTTGCGTGAACAGCCTGCACGGCCTGGCGCTGTTCGGCGACCTGGGCCTTCATGGATTTCTGCAACTTCTCGAAGCCGCGGACTTCGATCTGCCGCACCCGCTCGCGCGAGATGTTGTACTGCTGGGAGAGGTCTTCCAGCGTGGTCGGATTGTCCTTCAGGCGGCGTTCAATGAGGATATGGCGTTCGCGATCCGAAAGGGTTTTGAGCGCGGTCGCGAGCAGGGCTTTACGGCCCGTAAGCTCCTCACGATCGGCCATTTCGGTTTCCTGGCTGTCGCTGTCATCGACAAGCCAGTCCTGCCATTCGCCCTCGCCGTCCATTTTAATCGGCGCGTTCAGGCTGTTATCCGGGGAGGAGAGGCGGCGATTCATGTTCACCACGTCCTGTTCCGGAACGTCCAGCAAATGGGCGATTTTCGCAACCTGCTCGGGCTTGAGATCGCCGTCGTCGATTGCCTGCATCTGGCCCTTGAGGCGGCGCAGATTGAAGAACAGCTTCTTCTGCGCGGCCGTGGTGCCCATTTTAACGAGCGACCAGGAGTGCAGGATATATTCCTGTATGGCGGCGCGGATCCACCACATCGCATAGGTGGAAAGGCGAAAGCCGCGATCCGGGTCAAACCGCTTCACCGCCTGCATCATGCCGACATTGCCTTCGGAGATCAGCTCGCCGACCGGCAGGCCGTAACCACGGTAACCCATGGCGATTTTGGCCACGAGGCGGAGATGGGAATTCACTAGGGTATGGGCAGCTTTCTGATCACCGGAATCACGCCAGGCGCGGGCTAAACGCTCTTCTTCCTCATGCGCGAGCATGGGGTATTTGCGGATTTCCTGCATGTAGCGCGTGAGGCTGGCATCGGGCGCCATACTCGAAACATTGGAGGCCATTGGGTGGAAACTCCTGATTTTTGGTCCGCTTGCGATACCCAAAACAACATTTTGAGGGTACTGCGCTTCGCGAAACGTTATTAATAGATCTGTAAACTTTACTTAGAACTTTATAGTGTCGAAGATTGGTTTGTGTACCATTGGAAACAGAAGTTACCCCTTAAAAGGCAGTAACAATCCGGTCAGATGGATATCCCGCCGATCGGGATATGGGTCAGTCTATGGGACGTTTGCTCCGAACGTCAATCAAAATGGACTCGTAAAGTCCTGTTTCATTCGCATGCTTGCAATGCATCTGCGAGCGCCTTGAAATCTGCCGGCGGTGGGGTGCTGAAGCGGAGCTGTTCGCCGGTAATCGGGTGGGAAAACCCTAGCGTTTCCGCGTGGAGCGCCTGGCGGGGGAAGTCCAGCGCCATGTTCTGCGCGGGCTGGGGCAAGGTTTTGGCGGCGGCCGGGCGGCGGCGCAGATAGGCGGGGTCGCCCACCAGCGGATGGCCGATATGGGCCATATGGACCCGGATCTGATGCGTCCGCCCGGTCGCGAGCCGGCAGGCGATCAGCGCGGCGGCGGTGCCAAAGTTACGGATTATTCGGTAATTGGTTAGGGCGTTCTTGCCGTTCCGGGTCACCACCGCCATGCGTTTGCGCTCGCGCGGGTCGCGCCCGATATCGGCATTGATGGCGCCGCTGGCGGGGTTCGGCACTCCCCAGCAGATGGCCTTGTATTCCCGCTCCAGGTCCCGGCTGGCGAAGGCGGCCGAGAGCCTCGTATGGGCGATCTCGGTCTTGGCCACGACCATGACGCCGGATGTATCCTTATCCAGCCGGTGCACAATCCCGGG
>Ga0116226_10001611_pt1 | contig 19597 bp, 16 predicted proteins | sample S1TSphfallax_FD_89692 | JGI IMG/M metagenome (GOLD analysis project Ga0116226, IMG submission 89692) | Host-associated microbial communities from peat moss isolated from Minnesota, USA - S1T2_Fa - Sphagnum fallax MG | ecosystem: Host-associated > Plants > Peat moss > Unclassified | place: USA... | reverse complement strand
TTGATGGCGACCTCCATGGCCGCGAGACGTTGGGCGATCAACTCGGCGAGGTTCCCAGGCATAGCGGCGTCCAGCAGCCGCAAGCCCGCGCCTTTCAACAGACGCAAGCTGAACCTGGCCGTCACGGCGGCGCCCGCCAGGCCCGCGACCGGATCGGCCCACAGCCAGCCCAACCCGCCGCCAAGCGCCACACCGATCATGGCCAGAACCGAGACGCCGACATCGGCCATGAAGTGCAGATAGGCCGCCCGGATGTTTAGGTCCTCATGATCCTCCGCGCCCGTCGCATCGGGCCTCGCGTCTCCATGCGCCCCGCGCCGAAGAATGAAGGCGCATAAACCGCTGAAGATCATGCCGAAAGCGGCCAGAACCATCGCCTCCTCAAACGGTGAAGCGGCGGGGTGAAGCAGGCGCTGAAGGCTGTCCAGGGCGATAAGCGCCGCCATGCCCGCCAGGATCAGCGCGCTGGCGAAGGCGCATAAGTCTCCCAGCTTGCCTGGGCCGAAGACGAAGCGGGGATCAGCGACATGTCGCCGGGCATAGGCGTAGGCCAGCCCCGCCGCCGCCATGGCCGCCACATGGGCCAAGGTGTGAAGCCCCTCCGCCAGCACGCCCATGGAGCCGACCCATAAGCCGCCCGCAATCTCTAGGACGCAAGCCAGAGCGCACAGCGCGGCGACGATCCAGGCGCGCCTCTCATTGCGCGCATGGTTAAGGCCCAGAACGTCCGCAGGCAGGCGTTCGGGCGATTGTCCATGCCTGTCTGCGCGCGGGGACATACCGGCCTAGAAGGTTTTGGTGATCCCGCCGAAGAAACCCCGGCGAGCCCCATATTGCGGCGCGCCGACGCCGACGCCTGTTCCATCGCGGATTTCATACTTGCGATCAAACAGGTTGATGATGTCGAAGCGAAGCTCGACAGGCCCGGCATAGGCCAGCTTCAGCTTATGCGAGAGGCCGGCGTTGACCTGGATATAGGTCGGGATCGCCCGGCCGTTGGGAATGTCGTTCCCATCGGGCAGAACCTTGTCGGCCCGCAGGCCGGAGCCATAAATCAGGTCGGCGCTCACCCGGCTATCGGTAAGGGCGTAGGCGACGCCGGCAGAGCCCGTATAGGTCTGGTCGTGATCCAGAAAGATGTAATTGTTCTGGATATAGGCCAGTTCCGCCGCCGTGAAATTGAACTGGCTGGATTCGATATCCTTGCCCAGGGCCCGTTCCCAGGCGAAGTTGGCGTAGGCGGTGATCGGACCATTGACGTAATTTCCGGTCAGCTCCACGCCCTTGATAATGCCGGAGCGATAGTTGAAGGGCGTCAGGATGATGGGCGCGCCGAACTGGCCCTCATCAATCAGGTTCTCTGACTCCCGATAATAGCCGTCGATTCCGATGGTGATATGCCGCCCGAACTTCTGCTGGGCGCCGATGTCGTAATAGTCTGTCCGCTCCGACTTGGGCGTGGAGTCTTCCAGGACGGGAGTCGCCGCTGTGGTACTGGCGAATTTGCTCAGCGTTTCACCGCCCACCAGCTCGAACGGCGGCGGCGTGAAATAGCGCGAATAGCCCAGATGCAGCGTCGCGCCCTGATAGGGCAGCCAGACGACGTTCAGGCGCGGGCTGATCTGACCCTCGTTCAGATAGGCGTCGACTTCATCGAACCGCAAGCCATAGTTTACGGTCAGGCTTTCCAACGCCTTCCATTCATCCTGAATGTAGAAAGAGTATTCGAACTGGTCGTGGGCGCCGTTGTCGCTGATGGCTTCGGGAATGTCCGTCGTCTGATCGCCATCGGCCTCTACGGGCAGGACATAAGACAGGGTTCGGCTGATCGATCGCTCCGCCTCCAAGATGACGCCGGAGCGCAGGGTGTGAGTATCAGTCAGGTTGTAGACGCCTTCGGCTTGAAGTCCATAGGCGTCGTCTTGCTTGGCCGCGCTCTGCGATATGCCGTTATACAACAGCTCGCCATAGCCCAGCGCCGGCCGGTAGGTGAGGGTGGAATAGCGGCTGTAGAGCGAGACCTGGGTCGACCAGCGCTCCGCCGCATGCAGGAAGCTGGCTATGCCATAGTCGGTCGTCTCTAGCTGATTGCTGCTGAGTTCAGCGCTGGGATATGCGGTCTGGCCCAGCACATCGAGGCCCAATGTCGGCTGAAGACCGACCGTATTGGGAATCTGGAACCTTTCGTTGGATGTCCCCAGAATAAAAGATATCCGGTCGGACGCATCCAGGGTGTGGTCCAGATAGGCGAAGCCCTGAAACTGGTCGGTCCGGTCATGATCGGGCGTCGAGGAGCCGTCCGGGCTCTCCACGCCAAGCTGGTCGTGTAGATAGCTGGCGGAGATGAAGAAGTTGGTGTCGCCATGGGACCCGCCATAGGTGAAGCTCGGCTCATATTCGCCATGACTTCCGCCATAGACCGACGCGGTGCCGCCATTGTCGAACAGGCCGCTCTTGGTGGTGATATTGATAATGCCGGCGGTGCGCAGACCGTATTCCGCCGGCAAGGCGCCCGTGATCAGGTCCACCTTTTCGATGATGCGGGGGCTGATGCTCTGACCGAAGACGGAGATGCCTTCGGGCAGGATGACCCCGTTGATACGGAACTGAATATTGTTGTGGTCATCGCGCACATGAAGCTGGCCAAAGCTGTCCTGACTGACGCCCGGCGCCTGCAGCACCACCTGATTGAGCTGACCATTGTCGCCACCGGGCACATCTTCAATCGCCTGCTTAGTGATGGTGTAGGTGGAGGCGCCCGTCGCCGGCTCGATCGAGGCGCGCGCGGCGTCCAGCCTATGAGCGGTGACGACGATCTCCTTAACCGCCACGTCCTTCGGGGCCGGCTTGGCTGGACTGACGGGCGCGGGCGCGGCAGACGCTGTCTGCGCGACCCCAGGGCCTGCTGTGCCGAGGGCGGCGGTCATGGCGACAAGGCTTGTGGCGGCAAGCCAGGCGGAGGTTCGAAGCATGATCACACAGTCCCCAAGCGACACATCAGACTAAACTCGGCCCGACAAGAAACGTTATAACGTAACATTATAAAGCCCGTCTTTGCAACGGCGCCGGTTCCGGCTAAAATTATGAGAGAATGACCTGCGGCCACACTCACCATGACCACGCAGAGCCCTCGCGGGAAGCGGTCCTGACCGCGCTGGAGGCGGCGGACGCGAGGTGCTCACAATCCAACCAACGTTTGACGCCCGCGCGTCGTCGCGTGCTTGAGCTTCTCTTAACGACGGGCCAGCCGGCGAAAGCCTATGATTTGATCGCAGCTTTCGGCGAAAATGGGGCGGCGGCCAAACCACCGACCGTTTATCGCGCCTTGGACTTCCTATCGAGCCAAGGATTTGTGCATCGAATCGAAAGCCTGAACGCCTTTGTCGCCTGCCGGACGGGGGGCGAGGCCCATGCGGCGGCATTTCTGATCTGCACCTGTTGCGGTGAAACCCATGAGATAGAGCCCATCGCCGCTGAAAGCGTCACTCATGCCGCCGCCGTCCTCGGCTACGCCTTAACGAGCGTCGTGGTCGAAGCCCGCGGACTGTGCGGCGCCTGCGCCACGCAGACAGGTCCTTGACGGGAGGACCCGCCGTGCCGCTCGAACCGGTCGCGCACCCTATATCAACGCGTAGCGTTCACGTGTATGGCGCAATCGCCAGTCTCTGCGGATGACAGTCGGGGGGTCAGTTGAACACAGCCGAACCGGTGGAAATCTGGCGCGGCGGCGTCAACGCCTCGGACTGCGACGAGATGGGGCACATGAATGTGCGCATCTATCTTCGACGCGCTCAGGAAGGGCTGGGGGCGCTGGCTCTGAACCTGGGCCTGCCGGGCGCCTTTGCGCCCAACGCCACGGCCAGCCTGATCGTCCAGGCGCACAGCGTCCGATTTCTGAAGGAAGCCCATGTCGGGGCGCCCCTGCATATGACAGGCGGCGTCATCGCCTTCGGCGAAACGGACGCCACCCTGCTCCAGGTGCTTTACCATAGCCGGACAGGCGAACCGGCGGCGGCCTTCAAGACCCAGGTCGCCCATGCCAAGCCCGGCGACGGGCGCGCCTTTCCCTGGCCCAAGCGCGCCATCGCCGCGGCGGCGGCGCTGAGGGTGGAAACGCCTGACTTCGCCCAGCCGCGCAGCGCGCCCGTGGTGAACATCGATCCCGCCGCACCGCTGGACGCCGAACAGTTGGCGGCCATGATCTGCACCGGACGCGGCATGGTGATGGCCGAAAACTGCGACCTGTTCGGCCGGATGACGCCGGACGCCGTGCTCGCGCGCCTGACCGAGGGCGTCGGCGGCCTGATGCAGCCCCTGCGCCTCGCCCTGGCGGCGGAGACCAAGACGGCGCGGATCGGCGGCGCGGCGCTGGAATATCGGTTGACCTATCACGCCCTGCCCCGGATTGGCGATCATCTGGAAATCCGGGCGAGACTGGCGGAGGTGGGCGGCAAGGTGCAGCGCCTGGCCTTTGTTCTACGCGATCCTATCTCCGGGCGAACCTGTGTAACGGCCGACGGCGTGGTCGCCAGCCTGGATCTGGATGCACGCAAGATTGTCGCCCTGCCGGCCGCCTTTCAAGCGCGTTGGCAACCAGGACTCGGCCCCGCCTGATCTAACCCCCGTCTAAGATAAGGGATCGGCGGCGTTCAAAAGGGCGTCGCGCACCACATCCGGACGTTCCATGGGGAGGAAGTGCGTCGTTTGCGGCGTCAGCGTGAAGCTGAGATTCGGGTTGCGCCTTTGCAGGCTCCGCGTCGACCCGACCCGACAGGCCGAACCCTGCGCCGCCTGAAAAATCTCCACCGGTACAGCCACCCATTTTAGCGCAGACCAGGTGTCATTGCCCTGGGCGGCGAAATTAGACGCCTCCCAGGCCGGAGAGCAGGCCAGTTCCACCTGGCCGTCAGTCCGCTCCCGGAACCCGCCGGCCACATAGTCCGCCAGCATGATTTCCGGCCAGGTGCGGAACGCACCGCGCCCGCGATAGGCGCGAAAGGCGGCGCCGAAATTATCGAACACAGCTCTGCGCCGGAGCGCGCCCCGCGTGATGGGCGCACGCCGCCATAGCCCGGCGAACAGCCAGGGCGCGTGGTGCGCCAAGGCCGTCCAGCGGGGCAGGACGACCGGATCGAACAGGACCAGGCGCTTAACCCGATCCGGCCGCGCCGCCGCCGCCAGAAGGCTCGCGGTCGCACCCATGGAATGGCCCGCCAGCAACACGCGGCCGTCACCCAAGGTCTCCAGTACGGCCAACAGATCGTCGCGCAGATCGCGCCAGGACCTGCGCCCCTCCGGCACGGCCGGCAGGCGGCTCGACCCATGGCCGCGCTGATCCACCGCCAGTATGCGCAGGCTTAAGGATAAAGGTCCGAGGATAGACCTATAGGTCATGGCGTTGAAGCCGTTGGCGTGGGCGAAGACGATATCCACCGGCCGCGCGGCATCGCCGAAATCAAGCGCGGACATGTCTCCGTCCTGAAGACGGATCATGCGGCGGCGGGGTTCATGGAACAGCGCAGCGTCCATGTGGGGTTTCCAAAGGCAGGTCAGATTTTAGCCTAAGGCTGTGCGATGGATGAATCCAGCGTCAGCGCAGGATTTCCAGTGCGATTTTAAGCACGCGTCTACAAGGCGCCGCAAATCTCAGTCGCGGGGCAGACGATGCTCCACGACGGCCAGAGCATCGGCGAGGCGCATCTTGGCCGAACCGGGCTTAAGCGGTCGCGGTTGACTCTCATGCGGCGCCCAGCCGGTGAGAGAGATGATCTCAAAAGTGGCGGGGATGCGGCCGTCCGGCAGGGCGAACCGCTCCTGATAAATCGCCGACATCCTGGCCAGCACGGCCCGACTCAGCGGCCGGCGCGGCCTGTCGACCAGGACATTGGTTTCGCCCATGGCCTTCAGGTCCGACAGCAGCTTTAACGGATGCTCATAGCGTACGGTCAGCCGATCCACATCCGCTACCGGGAGGGCGAAGCCCGCGCGCTGGAGGAGGCCTGCGGCGTCTAGGCCGTCTGCGAAGGGGGAGATGCGGGGACCGGCCCCGCCCGTGATCTCTACCTCCGCCGCCAGCAGCGCCTGGCGCAGTTCGGTCAGCGTCGCACCGCCCAGAAAGGCGCCCAGAAACAGGCCGTCGGGTTTCAGGGCGCGGCGAATCTGGATCAGGGCGCCGACAATGTCATTGGCCCAATGCAGGGACAAAAGACTGACAATGAGGTTGAGGCTCGCAGGGGCGAAGGGCAGGCGCTCCTCATCCGCCAAGAGCGTCAGGCCCTGGGCGCGCGGCAGACCTTTCGCCGCGCCTTCAGCCTGGATCAGACAGCCCACACGCGACAGGGCGATAGGATCATCTTGCAACTCTTTAGAGAAGATTCCACCCTGGGCGCTCAAGTCCGCCGCCAAGGGAAAGTCGCGCAATATGCCCGACAAGCGCTCCACCGCATCGCTCGCCGCCCGTGCGCGCAGAAAATCCGCCTGGCCCAGCGTCGACGCTGACCGAGAAAGCCGCCGGCGCCTTAGCGCGCGGTCAAAGATCACAGGCGGGGATGCACTTGGACCGGGCATAGGAGCGGACATGGCATGGCGCCTGCGTCCATGAAACCCCTGTTTTCAGCCCTTAATCGCCGGGATGTCGAAGAAGCCGCCGCCGAAGTCCTGCAGGCGCTGACGCGCCAGGTCCGGGGGCTGATCCGGCGTGGACTGGATGTGATCCTGCCGCCGGCGGCGTTTGACGGGGGCCCGCAACCCATGACCAGTGGCTATTCGCCCGAAGCCTGGATGCGGATTGATTTTCTGGATGCGCCGGTCTGCGACGCCTGCGGCTTGCCTTTCGCCTACGATCAGGGGCCGGGCGCGCGCTGCGTCGCCTGCATGGCTCGGCCGCCGCGCTTTCAGCGCGCCCGCGCCGCTTGCCTATATGACGACGCCTCCCGAGATCTGATCTTGAAGCTGAAGCATGCGGATCGCCCGGACCTCGGCCCGCTGTTCGCCCGCTGGCTGGCCCGAGCGGGGACGGACGTGCTGGCCGAGGCCGATCTGCTTGTCCCCGTGCCCTTGCATCGTCGTCGCCTGTTTGTGCGCCGCTATAATCAGGCCGCCGAAATCGCCCGACCTCTAGCCCGGCTCTGCTGCCGCCCCTACCTGCCAGACGCGCTGATCCGTCAGCGGCCGACTTCGATCCAGGGAGGCAAGTCCGGGCGCGGGCGGCGGCTGAACGTCAAGGGCGCCTTCGTCGTCCCCGAACGGCGTCGGGCGCGCCTTAAGGACGCAAGGATCGTGCTTATAGATGATGTTCTGACCACCGGCGCGACGGCGGAGGCCTGCGCCAAAGCGCTTTTGGCGGCCGGGGCGGCGAGCGTCGACCTCCTTGTGGTCGCCAGGGTGCGCGAACACACCGCTTAGACTATATGACTAGTCAGGTTATCCCTTAGCCTGTCCGCAGGGCCGTGAAGCCTTCGCGCCCATGTCCAACCCTTGTCCCAGAAGCGCCCATGCCGCCTGTCTTGATCTACACCAAGCCATTTTGCCCCTATTGCAGCCGCGCCCTGCAACTGCTGAAAAAGAAGGAGGTCGTCTTCACTGAGATCGACGATGCGGCTTTCGACCCGGCCAAGAAGGCCGACATGTTGGCCAAGACCCAGGGCAAGGCCACCTTTCCCCAAATTTTCATCGGCGAGCGCCATGTGGGCGGCTGCGACGACCTGATGGCGCTGGATCGCGCGGGCGAGTTGGATAAGCTTCTGGCCGCATGAGTGCGCCTGTCCGCATAGCCCTGCTCCAACTGCGCACGCCGGCGACCCAGGTTGAGTCCCTGGCCGAAATCGCGCCCCTGGTGCGGGAGGCTGCGGCCGAGGGGGCGCAATTCATCGCAACGCCCGAGGGCAGCAATATCCTGCAGCGGGACAGGGCCAAGCTGTTCGCCCAGATGACCACTCCGGAAGACGACCCGGTAGTGCAGGGCCTGCGCGCCCTGGCGACGGAGCTGAAGATCGAAATTCTGATCGGCTCGGCCCTGGTGCGCCGCGCGGACGGCAAGTGCGCCAATCGCGCCATCCTGATCGGCGCCGACGGCGAGGTACAGGCCGCCTATGACAAGATCCACATGTTCGATGTGGACCTGCCCACGGGCGAGCGGTATCGGGAATCGTCGTCTTATACGCCGGGGGACACGGCCGTGATTGCGCAGACCGCCTTCGGCCCGCTCGGCCTCACCATCTGCTATGACCTGCGCTTTCCCCTGTTGCACCAGGCCCTGGCCAAGGCCGGCGCCATAGCCATCGCCATTCCCGCCGCCTTCACTCGTCCCACGGGCGAGGCGCATTGGGAGACGCTGCTGCGCGCCCGGGCTATAGAGACCGGCGCCTATGTCATCGCCCCGGCTCAGGGCGGGCTGCACGCCGACGGCCGCTCCACCTGGGGCCGAAGCCTGGTGGTGGAACCCTGGGGCCGGGTGATCGCCAAGCTTGATCACGACGAACCGGGTGTCCTGTTCGCCGAGCTTGATCCCAAGACCGTGACCGAAGCCCGCGCCGCTATTCCGGCCCTGAAGAACAGCCGCGCCTTCGCCCGACCCGCCGCCGCTCACGCCGCCGTTTTGGAAGGCGCCGCAGGGTCGCCTGGATGATCCGCTACGCCCTGGTGTGCGCGCTGGATCATGGATTCGAGGCCTGGTTCGGCTCCTCCGCCGATTATGACGATCAGGCGGCCAGAGGGCTGCTGGAATGCCCAGTCTGCGCGTCCACCGACGTCAGAAAGCAGATCATGGCCCCGGCCATAGCGGCTGGCGGGCGTCGCGACGCGCCCGTCGACGACCCGGAACGCGCAGCCCCCGCAAGCGAAGGCGACGTTCTTCCAGCCGAACGCCAGGCCGAGCTTCGCGCCCAGGTCATGGAGGTGATGAGCCAGGTGCGGCGCAAGGTGGAAGATAATTTCGATTATGTTGGGGATAATTTCGCAAAGGAAGCGCGGGACATTCACGAAGGCCGGTCCGAGCAGCGCGGCATTTATGGAGAAGCGACGCCGCAGGAGGTCAAGGCCCTGGTTGATGACGGCGTCCCCATCGCCCCCCTGCCCCCCGCGCCGACGCCGAAGACCAGGCTGAACTGACCCGCCCTCGCCTTTCCCGGCCAAATCCACATATAAGGCCGCGATTAAAGCCCGAGAGGATCGCCCATGCGCTGGCTGATGCGCTCAAAAATCCACAACGCGACCGTAACGGAAGCCAATCTGGCCTATATCGGCTCCATCACCATAGACGAGGATCTGATGGACCTTGTGGGCCTATGGCCCGGCGAGAAGGTGCTTGTGGTGTCCAACACGTCGGGCGCGCGGCTGGAAACCTATGTGATCGCCGGCGCGCGAGGTTCCGGCGTCATGGCAATGAACGGCGCCGCCGCCCATCTGATCGGGGCGGGGGAAGAGATCATCGTGATGGGCTTTGAACTCAGCGCCGCGCCGGTAACGCCCCGCGCCATCCTGGTGGACCGCAAGAACCGCTTTGCGCGCTCCCTGATCGACGCCCCCGGCGCGACGGTAGAAGCTTAGAGGCGAGTCTAACCCAGCTCCCTAAGCTCAACATCGCGCAGCAGCGCCTCCATCGCATTATCCGAAGCCTGCTCGGCGCGCAGGTGCGAGACGAGATCGCGCAGGTAGTCGATATTGCGCCCCGACAGGCCCGACGCCCCGGCGATCAGGGCGGCTTGGGCGTCAAGCGACAGGTCCCCCGCCCATTGCGGATGGTCCTGATCGGAGATGAAGGTCAGGGCGTCGACCTTGCGGCCATCAGCCAAGCTAAGCGCCGCCCAGCTCTCCATATAGGTTTCGGTCGGCTGCTCGCGTTCCTGCAGATAGGCGTAGACCTCCGGCCAAGCCTCTCCCGCGACCCGATAGGCTGCGCCCTGCACCGATCCGCCGGGCGCCAGACCCAGCACAAGGCCCGGCCGGTCATAAGTGCCGCGATGATGCACCGAATAGATGCAAAAGGCGCGTCGTCGGCCATGGAGCACGGCGCCGATCCGCTCTAAGTAACTGAATCCGGGTCGCCACATCAGCGATCCATATCCGAACACCCATCGGTCGTCCGCCGCCTGGGCCTCACCCGCCGTCCCCGTCATTCCTAAAGCCCAGACCCGCCCTTGCAAACGCCCCCACCCCTCTTGGCGACAGACGACGGCCTTCGCAAGCGCAAGCGCTATCTGGGCCTGATCCTGCCCAACCTTGTCATGGTCGCGCTTCTGATCAGCTATCCGATTTACTGGGTCGCGGCCCGAGAAGTTCTCTTGGCTCGGTTGGATCAGACAGCGGCGGACCTTGGCCGGGCGGGCTACAGCGTGACGCGTACTGGGCAAAGCGTCGGCGGCTTCCCGTTTCGCTTGCACCTGCATTTCGACCGCCTGCGGGTGGCGGGGCCGTCGGGCTGGGGCGTCGACGCGCAGAACCTGGACGCCCAGGCCTATCTGCATGCGCCGGGCCGCTGGGTTCTCGTGGCAGGACAAGGCTTGACCCTTCTGCGCGGGCCGGGCGGCGGGGTCAGCGTCCAAGGCAACCCCCTGCGCGCCAGTATAGCTGGGATGAAGGAGGCGCCCTGGCGGATCGTGGTCGAGGGCGAAGGCGTCAGGTTTCAGCCCCTGGCCCAAGCCCGGCCCTTTACCCTGACGCAGGCGGAGAGGATCGACGTGTTATTGCGGCCGGCGCCGGATCGCACCGGCGGCCAGATTATGGCCAGGATTACGAAGGGCGTCGTCTCGCCCCAGAGCGCGCTCAAACCTCTGACCGGCCAGACCCCGCTGAACCTCGACCTGGCGATCCGCATAACCCGACCAGATAGGTTCAAGGGCAAGGGCTGGGCGGCGACGGCTCGGGCCTGGGCCAAGGACGGGGGGCGGTTTCAAGTGGTCAGGCTTCGGGCAGAGGCGGGGGCGGCGAGCCTCAGCGCAGATGCAGGCGCCGTCACCGCCGATGATCAGGGCCGCTGGTCCGGCGCGCTCCCACTCCGCCTCAGCCTACCCCTCACGACAGCTCTTCTGCCCATGCGCATCTCGGGGCCTGCGGAATTCACCGTGCGCCTTGTCGCCGTGGCGGCGGCCCTGGCGCGGGGGGCGGGAGGCCGTCTGCCCCTGACCCTGACGTTTTCGGGCGGGCGAATAGGTCTGAATGGACTGCCGATCGGCGCCGCGCCGCGCCTCTATACGCCCGCAAACGCCGTTTCGGCAGGACCGCCCGCAGCGGCCCGGCCTTGAACCCGCTGTAATTCTCGCGCAGAGCCCTTTTTCATGACCGACACCCTGGACAAGCCCCTAGACCGCCCCACGCCCAAGGCGGGGATATTGGACATATCCCCCTATGTGGGCGGGAAGGCCAAAGCGGCGGGCTATGCGGAGCCAATCAAGCTCTCCTCCAATGAAAACATACTGGGCTGCAGCTCAAAAGCCATAGCGGCCTATGCGGCGGCGGCCGAACAACTCAACCTTTACCCCGACGGGCAGGCGAACCGACTGCGCGCGGCGATTTCGGAAAAATTCGCGCTGGAGCCGGAGCGGCTGGTCTTCGGATGCGGCTCGGACGAGCTGTTCGCCCTGATCTGCCAGGTCTATTGCGAGCCGGGCGACAATATCGTGCAGGGTCAATACGGCTTTCTGGCCTATCGCATCGCCGGCCGCGCCGCCCAGGCCGAAGTCCGGTTCGCGGATGAGCCTGACCTAAGGATCAACGTGGACAAGGTGCTGGATCAGGTGGACGCCCGCACAAAGGTGGTCTTCATCGCCAATCCCTCCAACCCCACAGGCACGTGGAATACGCGCGACGAGATCGCCCGCCTGCACGCCGCCCTGCCCAAGCATACGATTCTAGTGCTGGACGGCGCCTATGCGGAGTTCGCCGATGCGCCCGACTATTCAGACGGGATCGACCTGGCGCGGGCGATGGACAACATCATCATCACCCGCACCTTTTCCAAGGCCTATGGTCTGGCGGCCCTACGCGTCGGCTGGGGCTATGCGCCGCTTGCGGTGGCGGACGCCATTGAGCGCATTCGCCCGCCCTTCAACGTCAATATCCCGGCCCAGGCTGCGGCCCTGGCGGCGCTGGCGGATGACGACTTTATCGAGCAGTCCCGCGCCCTGGTTCAGACCTGGCGCCCCTGGCTCGCCCAACAGCTCGGCGGCCTGGGGCTGGAGATCACAGCGTCCCAGGGCAATTTCCTATTAGTCCAGTTCCCGGACAAACCCGGCAGGACGGCGGCGGAGGCGGAAGTCTTTCTGGCCTCGCGCGGCGTTCTGGTGCGGGGCGTCGCGGGCTATGGCCTGCCGCGCGGCCTTCGCATCACCATCGGGCGGGAGGCCGATAACCGAGCGGTCGCAGACGGCCTGGCCGCCTTCCTGGCCCAGGGGACCCAGCGCTGATGGACCGGCGCACGCTGATCCTGTCCGGCGTCGCCGGCATCGCCCAGATCGGCCAGCACGCCCAGCCCCGCTCGACCCCCGCCCAGATTCTGCGCGAGACCCATGTCCCGGCCTTGGGCGGCCTGGTCATCCCGCCCAAGGGCGACCCGATCGTCTCCGTGTTCGGCCGCCGCCGGGCCAACCTGTCGCCGGAGGTCCGGGCCGACGATATCTGGCTCGCCGGGTCCGTGACCCAGGCCATGACGGCGGCGCTTTACGCACGCCTGGCGGAAGGGAACCGGGCCAACTGGCGCACGCGGACGCCGGATCTGTTTCCGGATCTGAAAACGCATCCGGCCTGGGCGGAGGTCGCCATCGAGGACTTCCTGCAGCACCGCTCGGGCGTCAGCGACGCGCCGGTGACGACGGAGACCTTCCTGGCCACAGCGACGGTGGATGAGCGACCGCTGGATGTGCAACGCACTGAGGTCGCCCGCCTGATCCTGTCAGAGCCGCCCCAGGGAACGCCCGGCCAATACGCCTTCGCCAACGCCAATTATGTGCTGGTGGGCGCCGCCATCGAACGGATCACCCGGGGGCTATGGGAGCGGGCGATTTCCGGGGAGATGTTCACCCCGCTCGGGATGACCAGCGCGGGCTTCGGCGCGCCTGTAGGGTCTGGCGCGGCCTGGGGCCACCAGATGCTGGGCGCGCGCGCCGTCCCCATCGCACCCACCGGCATAGCCGATGATCCGCCTGTCTTCGGCCCCTCGGCGCGGGTGCACCTCAGTCTCGCCGACTACGCCGCCTTTCTGCGTGTCTTTGTAGGCCAGAGCGACTATCTCTCCGTTGATAGCCTAAGACGCATCGCCGATCCGCGCACGGCCAGCGGCGACGGCCAAGGGCTGGGCTGGTCCGTGCTGGGCAATCGCGCCTGGGCCAAAGGACCCGTGCTGTCGCAACAGAGTTCGGGCGGGTTCTGGGCCGCCAATATCGCCGTCGCACCGGCGCGGGGCGTAGCTGTAGCGGCCGTCTGCAACGCCGGCGGCGGACCGGCGGCGATCGCGACTGAACGCTTCATGCTGACCCTGATCCAACCCTACGCTCAGGCGGCGTGATCCGCCCACCGAATACGCAGGCGCGCAATAGGTTTGCGTATGAGAAACAATACAGGCGTTGCGCCAAGGCGCCACCTGGCTTAGTGGGCGACCAGCCGAGTCGAGGTTGAGCCTGCCTCCGGCGGAGAGACTTGATGCGCCTCAATCCCCTTGCGTCTGCGTCCGCAGCGGTCCTTGCATTGACGGCCCTTTCTCTGGCGGCTTGCTCCGGCCGCAAGACGCCGCCGCCAGCGCCGCCGCCCACTGTATCCGTCGCCCACCCCCTGCAAAAGCAACTGGTGGACTGGGATGATTATGTCGGCAGGTTCGAAGCGATCGACTCCGTCGATGTTCGCCCCCGCGTGACAGGCTATCTGCAATCCATCGGCTTTACCGACGGTCAGATCGTCAGGAAGGGTCAGGTCCTGTTCGTGATCGACCCGCGCCCCTATCAGGCCGCCCTGGATCAGGCCAAAGGCCAGGAAGGCCATGCCGCCGCCGCCGCACAGAACGCCGCCGTAGAGCTGACGCGGGCGCAAAAGCTTCTGGCCGCCAAAGCCATCTCCGAGCAGGAATATCAGACGCGCTTCGCGACCAAGGCTCAGGCCGACGCAGACCTCGTCGCCGCCCAAGCCGCTGTCGCCACCGCTGCGCTCAACCTCAGCTTCACCAGGGTGACCGCGCCCTTGAGCGGACGCATATCCGACCGTCGCGTCGCGCCCGGTAATCTGGTGACCCAGGATACGACGGTGCTGACCAATATCGTCAATCTGGACCCCATCCGGTTCACATTCGACGGCGCTGAAGCGCTCTATCTGAAGTACCAGCGCGAGAATCAGGCCGGCGTGCGCAGGTCTTCCCGGCGCTACGCCAATCCGGTGGAAATCCGCCTGCAGGACCAGCCGAACTACGCCATCAAGGGACGGATGGACTTTGTCGACAATGTGCTGGACCCCAATTCCGGCACTATTCGCGGCCGCGCCGTGGTGGCCAACCCGACCTATATCCTGACGCCCGGCATGTTCGGCCATCTCAGGCTTTTAGGGTCCGGGTCCTATACGGGCCTTCTGATCCCGGACGCCGCCATTATCACGCAGCAAAGCGATCAGATCGCCTATGTGGTGGGCGCCGACAAGAAGGTGCAGCAGCGCAAGATCACGGAGGGTCCCCTCGTCGACGGCTTGCGTGCGGTGCGAGGCGGTCTGAAACCCGACGATTTCGTGATCATAGACGGTCTGCAGCGGGCCAAGGTCGGGGCCAAGGTCAATCCCGAGACGGGCGTCATCACGCCGCCCAACCCGGGACAGTCGCCGACCTCCGCCGACCTGGCGCCGCCCGCAGCCTCGGCGACCTTCGCCGAACCGGCCCACTGAGCCCGGCCCGATGCGTTTTTCGCACTTCATGATCGAACGGCCGGTGTTTGCGGCCGTCATCGCCATTCTGATCACCCTCTTAGGCGCCATCGCCTATCCCAGCCTGCCCGTCGCCCAGTATCCGGAGATCGTCCCGCCGACGGTCAATATCACCCTGACCTACGCCGGCGCGTCGGCGGAAACCTTGGCGGAAACCGTGGCCGATCCGATTGAGGAACAGGTCAACGGGGTGGAGGACATGCTCTACATGTCGTCCCAGTCCACCGGCGATGGCAACCTTCAGATCACCGTCACCTTCAAGCTCGGCACCAATCTGGACAAGGCCCAGGAGCTGGTCCAGGCCCGGGTGCAGACCGCCACGCCCCAGCTTCCGTCCGAAGTGCAGCAGACGGGCATCACCGTCCGCAAAAGCTCGCCCGATATCTTGATGGCGATCCATATGTATTCGCCGGACGGATCGTTGGATCAGGCCTATGTGGCCAACTATGTGACGCTGCAGGTCATGCAGCCGCTCCTGCGCATTCATGGTGTGGGCGACCTCAGCGTGCGCGCCGCCCGGGACTATTCCATGCGTATCTGGATCGATCCGGATAAGGCGGCGGCGCGTAATCTTACGGTGGACGACATCGTCAACGCCCTGCGCAGCCACAATGTGCAGATCGCCGCCGGCAATATCGGCGCGCCGCCGTTCGGCAAGTCAGCCGCCGCCTATCAGCTTCAAGTTCAGGCCGAGGGCCGGCTGGTCTCGACCCAGCAATTCGCCGACATCGTGATCAAGCGCGACGCCCAGAACCGCATCACCCGGGTGTCAGATGTGGCGCGGGTGGACCTGGGCGCCTCGACCTACACCACCAACGCCTATCTGGGGTATTACAAGGACGGAAAGCCCGTCACCTCGCCCGCCGCAGCCATAGGCGTCTCTCAACTGCCGGGCACGAATGCGCTGGATGCGGCCGACCATGTGATCCAGCTCATGCAGCAGTTGCGCAAGAGCTTCCCGCCGGGCCTAGACTACCAGATCATCTACAATCCGACCGAGTTCGTCCGCGCCTCCGTCAACGAAGTTGAAAAGACCCTGTTCGAGGCCCTTATCCTGGTCGTGATCGTGGTGATCGTCTTCCTGCAGTCCTGGCGTGCAGCGATCATCCCGATCCTGGCCATTCCGGTCTCGCTGGTGGGCACCTTCGCCGTCATGCTGGCGGCGGGCTTTTCGCTCAACAACCTCTCCCTGTTCGGCCTGGTGCTGGCCATCGGCATCGTCGTGGATGACGCCATCGTGGTGGTCGAGAATGTGGAACGCCATCTCTCCGAGGGCATGAGCCCGCGTGACGCGGCGCACAAGACTATGGACGAGGTGGGCGGCGCCCTGGTGGCCATCGCCCTCGTCCTGTCCGCCGTCTTTATTCCCACCGCCTTCATCGCCGGTATATCGGGCCAGTTCTATCGCCAGTTCGCCCTGACCATCGCTGTGGCCACTGTCCTGTCGCTGGTCGTGTCCTTGACCCTGTCCCCGGCCATGGCGGGCTTGATCCTTAAGCCCCACGACCATCATCGAAAGCTGAAGGCGTGGGAAAAGCCCTTCGCCGGCTTCGCAAAGATGTTCAACACCAACTTTGATCGGCTGAGCAACGGCTATTCCGCCCTGGCCCTTCGGCTGATCCGGGTCATGGTCCTGATGCTGGTGGTCTATGCCGGCCTGATCGGTCTGACCGCCTGGCGCATATCGGCCACGCCGGTCGGTTTCATTCCGGCCCAGGATCAGGGCAATCTGATCATGGCCGCTCAGCTTCCCGCCGGCGCCTCCCTGGCTCGGACGGACGCCATCCTGCATACGCTCATCACGCCGATGCTGACGACGCCGGGCATGATCGGCGCCTCCTCCTACGCCGGCGTGGACGCGCCGACCCAGACGACCAACTCTGCGAGCGCCCAGGCCTATGTGATCGAAGACGCGTTTGAAGCGAGGGCCAAGCGACACATTACGCTCGAAGACTCGATCAAGGCTCTCACCAAGCGCCTCTCCACCGTCGCGGGGGCCAATGTCCGAATCCTTCCGCCGCCGCCCGTACGCGGCATCGGCACCCAGGGCGGGGTGAAGATGATTGTGGAGGACCGGAGCGGCAAGTCCGACTATCGCCGACTGGAGCAGGTGGCCCAGTCCCTGGTGGAGGCCGTCAACAAGGACCCCGCCGTCACCGGCGCGTTTGAGACCTTTAATACCCGGACGCCGCGCATCAACGCCGATATTGATCGGGTGAAGGCGGAATATCTTGGGGTGGACGACTCTGCCGTGTTCGACACGCTACAGACCTATCTGGGCTCGACCTTCATCAATGATTTCAACTATCTGAACCATACCTACACGGTCTATGCCCAGGCCGACGCCCCTTACCGCCAGGATGAGGCGGAAATTCTGCAATTGCAGACCCGCTCCGCCAACGGGACGATGATGCCCCTGGGGGCCGTAGTGAACCTGCGCCGCGTCACCGGCCCGTATCGCGTCCTGCGCTATCAGCTCTATCCGTCGGCAGAGGTGCAGGCCTCGACGCCGGCCGGGCACTCCACAGGCCAGACTATCGCGGCGATGGAACGCATCGCAGAAAAAACCCTGCCGCAGGGCTATGCCTATGAGTGGACGGAGCTGGCTTATCAGCAGCAGGCGGCGGGCAATACCGCGGGCCTGGTGTTCGGTCTGGCGGTCGTGCTGGTCTTCCTCTTGTTGGCGGCGCTTTATGAAAGCGTCACCCTTCCGCTCGCGGTGATCCTAATCGTTCCTATGTGCCTGCTCGCCGCCATCACCGGGGTCAACATCATGGGGCTGGATAACAATATTCTGACCCAGATCGGCTTTATCGTCCTGATCGGCTTGGCGGCCAAGAACGCCATCCTGATCGTCGAATTCGCCCGCCAGGGCGAGGAGGAGATGGGCCATGACCGGGTACAGGCGGCGGTTGAGGCGGCGCGCACCCGCCTTCGCCCAATCCTGATGACCTCTTTCGCCTTCATCCTGGGCGTTGTGCCCCTGGCTTTCGCCAGAGGGGCCGGCGCAGAACTACGCCAGGCGCTGGGCGTGGCCGTCTTCTTCGGCATGATCGGCGTGACCTTTTTCGGCCTGCTCTTCACCCCCGTCTTCTATGTGGTGACCCGGGCGATTGCGGATCGACTGCCCAAACCGCCTAAGGCCGACCCCAAGGTCGCGCCGGAGCCGTCGCCATGACGCCACAGCCCGCTTCGATCCGGCGCCGCCGTCTCACCGCGGGCGCAGCTTTGGCCGCCCTGGCCGTCTGTGGCTGCACCGTTGGGCCGCGTTACGCCCCGCCCTCGACGCCACCCCTGGCCTCCGGCGGCTTTATTTCGGCCCCGTCCGCCCTGGCCAGCGCCGACGCCCCGCCGCCGGACTGGTGGCGCCTTTATCAGGACCCCGCCCTCGACGCCCTGGTGCAGGACGCCCTTCAGCACAACAAGAACCTGCTGGTCGCCGCCGCCAACCTGGCCTACGCCCGCGACGCCCTGGCCCAGGCCAAGTCTGGACGCTATCCCTCCACCTCGCTGACCTTCGGCGGCGACTACGGCATTTCCAGCAGCCAGCAGCTTTACAGCCAGATCAAGACCGGCAAGGCTGCAACGGCGAGCGGCTATTATACCGCCGGGCTGGACGTGTCCTACGAAGTCGATTTGTTCGGTCAGGTTCACCGCGCGATCCAGGCCGCCGCCGCCGGCGTAGAGGCGCAGACGGCGGCGCAGGATGTGACCCGCATCAGCGTCGCGGCGGAAACCACCCGCGCCTATGTCAACGCCTGCGCCTATGCTCAGGAACTCGCCGTCGCCAGACAGTCCCTCAATCTGGTGACGCAAAGCTATCAGGTGACGCAAGGCGAGGTGGATGCGGGGTCGGCGTCGGCCTTCGATCTGGCGCGGGCCGCCGCCCTGGTGGCGCAGACGCGGGCCACGCTGCCGAATTTGGAGGGTCAGCGGCGCACAGCCCTATTCGATCTCGCCGTTCTGACTGGCCAGCCGCCCGAAGCGATTTCCAAGGCGGCGGACGCCTGCACCGTGACGCCTAAGCTGGTCTCGGTCATGCCCGTCGGCGATGGGGCGGCCCTGTTGCGACGGCGGCCTGATGTTCGCCAGGCCGAACGGGAGCTGGCGTCTGATGTGGCCAGGATCGGCGTCGCGACCGCCAATCTCTATCCCAATGTCAATCTCGGCGCCTCGGTCACACCCGCGTCGGGAACCCTGGCCGGGCTGTCAAGTCCCAAGGCCCTGACCTATTCCGTCGGCCCGCTGATCAGTTGGACCTTCCCAAACACGGCCTCGGCGCTCGCCATCGTCCGCGAGACCCGCGCTACAGCTTCCGCCGCCTATGCCAATTTCGACGCTACGGTGCTTCAGGCCTTGCAGGACACCGAAACCGCCCTGACCGCCTATGGCGCAGAACTTGACCGCAATGCCGCGCTGAAAACCGCCAGAGACGAAACTGCCCGCGCCTATGGGCTGGCCAAGGTGCGCTATGAGGATGGGCAGATCAGCTTTCTCGACCTGATCACCTCGGAGACGGACCTCGTCAACGCCGCCTCGGCCCTGGCCAACTCAGACCAGGCCCTGGCCTCGGATCAGGTTACGGTCTTCAAGGCCCTGGGCGGCGGGTGGGAGCAGGCCCCGCCGGTGACCCCCCTGCCGATCATCGACGGACGAACAGGCAAGGCGACCCCGGTTCTTTAGCTCGCGACCCCTCTCTCCTCCCGCC
>Ga0116226_10001610_pt1 | contig 19599 bp, 15 predicted proteins | sample S1TSphfallax_FD_89692 | JGI IMG/M metagenome (GOLD analysis project Ga0116226, IMG submission 89692) | Host-associated microbial communities from peat moss isolated from Minnesota, USA - S1T2_Fa - Sphagnum fallax MG | ecosystem: Host-associated > Plants > Peat moss > Unclassified | place: USA... | reverse complement strand
GGGGACGAAGATATCCTTTACTTGGCCGGACAGAACGAGGTGTCCCGCGCTCCAATAATTGATGAAGTCTCGGCCGATGGCGTGGCCGGTCCAGTCCAGATGACCCTCCGCCAGGACGAGGTAAGAGATAAGCATGGCCCAGGCGATAAAGCTCAGCTCCCACAGCCAGGTCATGGGACTAAGGATCAGTCCGATCCACTGCTGAAGCGCGCCGGGTTCTGGCTCCTGGGTCGCAGCGATCTTTGTCGTCAACGCCCGGCTCCCCAACGCCCGACTTCTGGAGACGCTAGGGGGCGGACGCGATAAGCCTGAAGCGGCGCATCGCCGGCGGACAGGGGCTCAAGCCAGGCGGGAGGCTGGCCGGCGTCGAGGCGCTTTTGCAGGCTGTCCCTAGTCATTCCGCTGCGATCCCCATGGCGGCTGTGGAACCGGCATTCCAGCACATAAGTGATCCCGGCCTGGCGGACCAGCGCCTGCGCCCCCGCCGCGCCCGTGTCGTCGGCCTTGGCGGCGAACAGGGCATGGGCCTTCAATATGCCCCAGCTCATGCGGTGATAAGGGGCCGCTAAGGCAGAGTTTGCCGTGTGCGCGACGATGAAGGGGCCCAGATCCACCTCGCTCAGCACCAGGCCTGGCGGTCCGACCTTGGCGAAGGAGGCGTAGGCCTTGGTCTCAAAGCAATGATCTTTAGGCGTCGGCGAGGGCGGGCCAGGTTTCGCGGCGGCCACGGCGACGCCCTTGGCAGGGGGCGCAGCCGAGGGTTTGGCCTTGTCGACGACCGGTTTTTTTTGAAACTGCCTGGCAGCGGACATGGCCAGACTGGTGGCGGTGGTGGGGGCGCCGAGCGCTGCGGCCAGGCCCACGGCCAGAACGCCGAACCGGGCGTAGCGCGCCGCCGGGATGACCATGGCGGCGGCCATGATCGGGACGGCGAACCATTCCGCATAGCCGGACATGCGCACCGCAGCCGCTCCGAGGCCTATGCCCAGGATCAGAGTCGCGCCCATAAGGCCCCAGTTCGCCGTGCGGCGCTCCGCCTTCAGGCCAAGCCCGATCCAGCCGCTCAGCGCGACCAGCCATGGAAACGCCACGCCCACGGCGGTCGGCTGATCATGGCGGGCGAACCAGGTGATCGGCCGAACTTCATTCACATAGTTCAGCCAGATCGGGCCGATGCGCTTATCGACGTCGGCGAAGAAACCATGCCGGCACTGCGGGTCCAGCCAGAGATACAGACCGCCGGCCGCCGCCGCCACGAGGAACAGGCCGATGAGCCGCACAGCGAAGGGGCGCTTGGCGCCGATCAGGCTGACCAGGGCGAGGCCCAGCCCCCCCACCGTCACGCCCGCCACCAGGTTGAAGGCGATGGCGTCGCAGGCGGTGAGGCCCCAGCGCCAGGGCGGCGTCTGAATCGCATAGGCCAGGAGGGTGGCGGCGACTAGGCTTAGGCCATAGGCGGCGGCGAACTGCTTTTTCTTGGGGTCGAACAGGACGCCGAGCGCGATGGCCGCGCCGATCACCACCTCGAACACCATCGCCTCCAGCCCTATGGCGAGGCCAAGGCCGGTGGCCAGCCCCGCCACCAGCCCGCCCTGCGCCTTGGCTCGGGACAGGCAGGCGCCGGCTAGGGTCAGAAGGCAGAGCGCCATCTGCACGTCATGGTGATCCACCCGCCCCGGATGGAACTGGGCCGTATAGATCGGCAGGTCGAGCAGAAGAATGACCGCGCAGGCGAAGACGCTTGCTCGCCCCAGCTTGTCTTCGCCTGCCTTGTCCTGGCCCAGCCAGGCGTCGCCCAGGCGCTTGGCGATCATCAGCGCCGCCAAGACGGCGGGGTAGATCCACAGGAGGGGCCAGACGAAGCGGGTTGCGATTTCAGCGTCAGCGTTGGAAAGCCCCAGCCGGAACAGCCACTCAAGGCCGGCTATGCCGCCATCCAGCAGGCGCGACCAGTGCATGTAGACGCCCTCAGGCGGCTGGAAGCGCATGAAGTGCTGGTCCCACCAGCCCTGCCCGGACAAAAGGCCGCGGACGAGCACCAATCGCGTCGCGTCGTCTGTGTCTCCCAGCGAAACAGCCAGGTTGGCCCCGTCCATGATCCCCATGACGGTTGCGACAACCAGGGTTACCGCGAGCGCCGTCAAGGCCATTCGGCGCGGCGAGGTCAGGTCAGGCGCGTTCGGCAGTCGCATAAGCTATTGAAACTCAAGCCAGGTTGCGTCAAATCAGACGGAGCGGCCGATCCCGCGCAATCTGTCCGCGCCTGCTTTAACGCCGGCGTACGACGATCCATATGGATGTACACAGCCAAGATCGCCAAGCAGGGGCTTGGCGAACATGTCAGTTTCCGCTTTACGGAGCTATAACGGCGAAGTCAGTCAGGCGCGTCTCACGACGGCCGAACCAAAAGAGGGGCCATGCGTACGTTTGTAGCGTTTTATGGACGGGCCAGACGCGCAGCCACCCGCATTCCCAAAGGCGTTATCTTCCTATTCGTCGGAATGGTCGGTTTGGCCACTCACATTAGCGTGCTCTTCACGCTGATCCATGTTTGCGGCTTTGGAAAGTCGCCGGCCTGGTTCTGCGGTTTCGGCCTGGCTACGGTTGTGACCTGGCAACTCAATCGACGCTTCACCTTTCAAAGCACCGGCCGACGCAAGCGCGCTGAAGTCTTGCGCTATCTGTTTGTCACGGCCTGTGCGCAGTCCGTGAGCTACAGCGTCTTTCTATCCGTCGGCGCCTTCGCGCCCCTTGTCCCGTCAGAGATCGCCACCTTTGTCGGGGCCGTCGTCGCCACCATCTTCTCCTATTCAGGACAACGTTTTTTCACCTTCGCGCCCCATAAGGCCAATCCTGCGACGCTATCGTCAGACGTCCTGGCCGCCGAGTCCGCGCCTGTTCAAGAGGTTCCCTTCATATGAGCGCCGATGTTGACGTTCTGATCATAGGCGCCGGTCCCGCCGGCCTGACTGCGGGCTATCTGCTGACGAAAAAAGGCAAGTCGGTCGCCATTATCGAACGCGATTCTGTTTATGTCGGTGGGATCAGCCGAACGGTGCGCTATAAAGACTTTTCTTTTGACATCGGCGGCCACCGGTTTTTCTCCAAGGCCAAGGAGGTCGTGGATCTGTGGAATGAAATCCTGCCTCAGGATTTTATTGATCGGCCGCGCCTGTCGCGCATCTATTACGGCGGCAAGTACTACAGCTATCCACTCAAGGCCTTTGAGGCGCTGAGCAATCTGGGCGTTTTCACCAGCGCTCAGTGCATGATGTCCTATGCCCTCGCCAAGGCTTCGCCCGTTAAGGACGCTAAGACCTTTCACCAATGGGTTCGAAATCAGTTCGGGGAGAAGCTGTTCTCGATCTTCTTCAAGACCTATACGGAAAAGGTGTGGGGCATGTCCTGCGATGAGATTTCATCGGACTGGGCCGCCCAGCGGATCAAGGGCTTGAGCCTCGGCGCTGCGGTGATCGACGGGCTGAAGCGCTCGCTGGGACTTAAAAAGAAACCCTCCGCCCAATTGGGCGAGCAGGGCGGGGTGAAGACCCTGATCGAATCCTTCCGCTATCCCCGCAAGGGACCCGGCATGATGTGGGAGGCGGCGGCAGCCAAGATCGAGGCGGCGGGCGGCTCCATCGCCATGAATACGGACCTTGAACGCCTCAGCTATGACCCGGCGACCAATCTATGGACTGTGACGGGCCGCACCGGCGGCGGCGTGGTGGAGACGATCACCGCCTCTCACGTCATTTCGTCGGCCCCGATCACCGAGCTAACGGCCTCAATCGACCCTCGTCCCCATAGCATGGCGAACGCTGAGGCCCTGCGTTATCGCGACTTTATCACCGTGGCGCTGATTACAAAGATCGAAAGCACCAAGTCCTTTCCGGATAACTGGATCTATATCCATGACCCCAGCGTAAAGGTCGGCCGGATTCAGAACTTCCTGTCCTGGTCGCCGGAAATGGCGCCGGAGGGCTATGCCTGCCTGGGCCTTGAGTATTTCTGCTTTGAGGGCGATGGGCTATGGACCTCGGCGGACGAGGACTTGATCGCCCTGGCCAAGCAGGAGATCGGCAAGATCGGTCTTATCCAGCCCGGCGATGTGATCGACGCCGCCGTGGTGCGCCAGCCCAAGGCCTATCCGGTCTATGACGACGCCTATCAGGCCAATGTCGAGGCTGTGAAGATGGAGCTTGAGGCCGCCTATCCCACACTGCACTTGGTCGGTCGCAATGGCATGCATAAATACAATAACCAGGATCACGCGATGATGACGGCCATGCTGACGGTCGAGAACATCCTGGCCGGCGAACGCCGCTTCAACACCTGGCAGGTCAATGAGGACGCCGAATATACGGAGGCCGGCCTGTCCGGCGCTGAATCTGCGCTGAAGAGTGAGCGGATGGTGCCGCGAAAAGTGGCGGCCTGATCCAAAGCGCTTAACGCTCCATCGGTTCGGGAACGCCGCGATAGGGCTGGAGCCAGGCGTCCGCCTTGCTCCAGCGGTGGATTTCGCCGCAGGCGGCGCAGCGAACCGCGGCGTTGTCGTAGGTTTGAGCGGCGAACTGCACCTCTGAGGCGCGGTGCTGGGTAGAGATGGGTTTGCCCGTCGCCGGACAGTGGATCATCACGATGGCCATTTCGCATTAACGTCTGGCAGCGATATTGGTCGCCTTCAGCCGAAAAGAAATCCCGGCGATGCGGCGTCAGGATTCCGACTCAGGTCCGGCCCGCCCGCGCCGCAGCCTGGAAGAGGCCGAGGATCGGCGGCGCGTCGCGCTCTTCCGGCGTAATGAGATAGCCCTTAGCCTTTAGCCAAAGACCCAGATCGGCGCTTGCGGTGATCCTCGCCACAGGAACGGCGGCTAGAAGCCCCACCACCACCGGCGCCATCCAAAGGAAGGTGGCTTTCGAAGTGGCGAAAGCGGCGACGCCCAGGACGAGACCGGCCAAGGTATGAAGGCCATGACGGTCAATAGCCCCGCGCCAACTTAGATCGCCCTCTTCGCGACTTTGCGCCTTCCAGCCGGAGTCCCGTCCCCGAATGACATCGATCAGGGCCTGCGCCTCGGCCAACATCAGGATCGGGGCGATCAGGGCGGCGAGCAGGGTTTCCAACAGGCAGCCGAGGCAGAGTTTAACGGGGTCGCCCCAGGCCCGGCGCTGGCGCTCATCCACAAGCACGAGGGCGAGGCTCATCAGCTTGGGGGCGATCAAGATGCCGAGGCCTACGGAAAAGACCCAGGACGATATGCGTAGGCTGGCTAGTCCCCACTGACCGCCCCCGCCGGTCTGGTGCATGACGGTCTGAAGGGCGCCGGCGAGGATAAAGACAAGGGAGAGGGGGGCCGTAAGATAGGCCGAAACGCCGCGGATTAGATGCAGTCGGCTATTCCAATGCAGGCCGCGCGCCGTAATGACAATGCTATGCTGTAGATTGCCCTGGCACCAGCGGCGCTCCCTGACGATCAGATCGGGCAGGGTGGGGGGGCATTCCTCGAAGCTGCCGTAGAGTTGGGGCGCCATGCGGACTTCCCAGCCCCCGCGGCGCAGGAGTGCGGCCTCCACAAAATCATGGCTCAAAATCTCTCCGCCGAAGGGCTTGCGACCCGGCAGGCGCGGCAGTCCGGCCTGCTCGGCGAAGGCCCGGGTGCGGATGATGGCGTTGTGGCCCCAGTAATTGCCTTCCGCGCCCGACCACCAGGCCAGCCCCTCCGACAACATTGGCCCATAAAGGCGGCTGGCGAACTGTTGGAAGCGGGCGAAGACGGTGGAGCGATTGACGATCAAGGGCACGGTCTGGATCAGGCCGAGTCGAGGTTGGCGCGCCATGTCGGCGGCAAGGCGAATAAGAATCTCGCCGGACATGAGGCTGTCGGCGTCCAGCACCACCATGGTCTCATAGGCCGCCCCGAACCGTCGCACCCAGTCAGCGATATTGCCGGCCTTGCGTCCCACATTCTCGGTGCGATTGCGGTAGAAGACGTCGCGGCCGGGGGCGCAGGCGCCGCGCAGCGCCAGGACGGCGTCCCGCTCCTGAACCTTGACGCCTGCATCCTGACTGTCGCTGAGGATAAAGATGTCGAAGGCGTCAGCGCCCGGCCCCTTGGCCGCTTCTGCTGCTAGAGATTGGTCAATCGCGTAAAGACGCGCGAAGACGGCGGCGACGTCCTCATGAAAAATCGGCATCAACAGGGCGGTTCGCCCCAGAGGCGGGGCGTTCGGCCGCGCCGGCTCGGCCAGGGTCGCGGCTCCCTCCGTCGCCATCAGGCAAAAGCCTGTGCCCGCCATGACGAAGGCGAAGGCCAGCCAGCCGAACAGAAGCACAAACAGGACTAGGGTCAGGGCGTCCAGAAACGACAGACCGCCCAAGCTCAGCACGTCATAGAAGGCCTTGGCCGGATAGTAGATCATGACCAGGGTCAGAGCGATCATGCCGATCCGCCAACCGTCCGTCTCGCCGCTGCGAGGTTGATCCGGCGCGAGCGTTGTTTGGGGGGACCGCCAAAGGTCTTGGGTCGGCATATCCAGTGGCGCGTCGGGCGGTGTCCACGCCTGGGCCGACGTCGTTTCCGGGGGCGTAGGCTGGATGGTCATTTGGTCCAAGTATATACCCAGGTCTCGGAAACGGCGCGGTCCTGCCGTTTCAACTGCGCCGTCAGATGCGCAGGAGTTGGGGCGTCTGTCAGTTCAAAGCTCAATCTCATAAGGGGCGGCGCCCTATCCAATCCCGTTCCCGGCGCCGGCGCGATGGCGATATCAGTGAGCCGGCCGGCGGACGAGGTCAGGCTCGGCGACAGCCCCGTCAGGTCGAGGGGCGGTTGTCCGGGCGGCGACCTGTAATCAATTTCGAACCGCCGCCCCTCGGGGCCGAAACGTCGACTGGCCAGAACTTGGGCGAAAGATGGCTCATTCGGGCCGCCCTGCCCCCAGGTTAGGCGATAGCTGAACTGCACCGGGGCGCCGGGGCGAAGGGGCGTTTCTGGCCGCAAGGAGGCAGTGATGTTGTCGGCGTTCGCGTCTGTGGTGGGGATTTGCACCAGACGCACCTGGCCCGGCCCCCAATCGCCTTTAGGCGCCGCCCAAAGACTGGGGCGGCGATCATAATGCTGAGGACTGTCCCGGTCAGCGGGGCGGCGGCGCTGCATGAGGCCAAATCCGCCAGGCATTTTGTCTGCAAAAGTATCCGTCGTCAGTTCGACCGGATTTTCCAGCGGCCGCCAGAGGCGAAGGCCTTGCCCCGTGCGGATTTCCAGCCCCTGCGAGTCATGGATCGGGGTCCGCAGATCGCCCGTGCGATAGCGGTTCATATCGCCCAGGAAGAACATGCTGCTCATGGGCGCAAGCCCCGCCTTGGCGATCTCGCGCCGGGGAAACAGCGTGGCTTCAATGTCGAACACCGTGTCGTCTCCCGGCTGGATACGAAAGCTGTACGCGCCCGCCAGGCTCTCACTATCGAGCAAGGCGTGTACAAGGACGGAAATCGCACCCGGTGGGGGGCGTTCCAGCCAGAAGGTGGTGAAGCGCGGAAACTCCTCCCCAGGCTCGCCGGCGCCTATGGAAACGCCACGGGCGGAAAGTCCATACACTTCATTACGCGCGACCGCGCGAAAATAGCTCGCGCCTTGAAAAACGGCGAATTCTTCATAATCCGGATCATTGATGGGGTGATGCAGACGAAAGCCGGAAAAGCCCAGATCGGCCGGCATAGCACTACGGCCCAGACCAGCGTCCGCGAAGAGCGCCGGATCAAAGCGGACCGGGCGTTCAGCGCCATCCACCAGCTCGAAAATCTCCACGGGATCGCGATAAAGATAGCCGCAGGGAAAGAACTGGACCTGAAACGGCAGACCCTCGCGGCGCCACAAGGCCTGATCCGCCTTGAATTGGAGCCGGGCGTAATCGCCGTAATCGATATGTTCCAGCACGTCCGGAAGGCGACGATTGAGCGGTCGATAGGCGCCGGCCGCCAAGGCCTTGGCCTTCATCGCCACCCTCTGATGCGTGAAGGCGCCGGTCGACGTCGACGCCTCAGCGCCGGACGGTTGAAGAAGTCGCCCGACACTGGCCAGACCGGCGCTGGCCCACACCAAGTTACGTCGGTTGATCATCGCCGCCTCTCGCGCCGCCCAGGGGCCTTATCCCCAGGCGGCGCTCTTTTTAAGCAAGTTTGGGGCGAGAGCGAGGCCTTTCCCGGCGCTCTAGGTCGCCGTCTTCACGGCCTTGATGACTGTGGCGACGGCGGTCGGATCGCTGACCAGGCCCATATGGCCGACGCTCGGCAGAAGGTGTACGGCGACGGCCGGTTGGACGCCCTTGAAAGCCTCGGCGTATCTGTCGGCGTAGAAATCCTCGTCTCCCGCGCCTGCCAGCACCTCGACCGGCCCAGGTGCGCGGGCGGCGTCCTGTCGATATGCGCCTGGGGTAAGGTTTGTTTCCCCATGCGGCCCGAAGTTGTTGACCATGCGATAAGACCAGAACCGCGTCAGGTGGGCGCGCTCGGCGCCTTCAGGCAAGGCGAAGGCCAGAACCGGTAGGCCGTTGAAGACGCTGATCCCTAATCTGTTCAATATCGTTAGGGCGGCGATGCGGGGGCCGTAAACGCGGACCCACCCGCCCGAGTTCGACCGGGTCGACACGGCGTTGTGCCCCAGATTGGGCGCCAGCAGAATGAAACGGCTAAAGGCCCGGCCCACCGGCTCCCCCGCCACGCGCAGCGCGAAACCGCCGCCCGAGGAATGGCCGATAAGAACCAGCTTTGAGGTTGGGTAGCGGCGCCGGATCAAGGGGATGAAGTCCGCCAGATCATCTTCCTGCTGGCCGATGTAATCAATATCGCCTCGGCGCCCAGACAGGCCCTGGCCGCGAATGTCCGGCGCATAGGCTGGCACGCCCGCTGTGGCCATGGCGCGACCCATGACGTTCATGTTGACGCTAGATCCACCGGAGCCGTGGATCAGGACGGCGACGATGGGTGGCGGCGCCGACAAGGATGGAAGGTAGGCGCGATAGGCTAGCATGGTCTGATCGCGGGCGGCGTAGCGCTGAATAGGCGCCATCGGTTCACGCATAACTGCTTCGACCGCGACATCGTCTGTCGAATGCATCTCAGGCGGCGGCGGGCTGACGCCGAACACGATCATGCCGGCGAGGATTGCCGCCGACACGCCTGCGCCGAGCGCTAGGCGGCGGGCGACGGCCCATAGCCAGTCTTTCGGCGGGGCTGAGGCGGCTGGGGTGGGCGATAGGGCTGCAGTGCTCATGATGGGGAACTCCGGTCGGGTTAGTGTGTCCCCCAGGCGCCATAGACGGGCAGACCTGCGCCAGCGCCGTTGCGAAAATGGCCGAGCGGGTGCGCGAATGGGCGAGCGGGCGCCTCGCGCCCTCCGCCGCTCAGGGTTATGCAGAGGCCATGGGTCAAAACTGGATTCGCGATTTGGCAGGGGCGCCGCGGGACTGGGCGATCAGTCTCGGCGTCGCGACGGCGATCGGCGCCGCGCTGGCCCTATTGGGCCCTTTCGGGACCTTCCTGAACGCCGGCCTTGGTCTGCGTCTAGCCTATTGGGTCGGGCTGTTGTGGGCGGGCGTGGTCTTCTATTCGCCCAGTCTTCGGGTTTTTGTGCGCCTCAGTGGGCGGCTTGATCTTCCCGCCTGGTTCGGCCTAGCCGCAGCGGTTCTCATCGCGTCGATGCCCATGGCCGCAGTTGCGCGCCTGGTCGCCGGGCAAGTCTGGACCCGCTTCGTTTCGGCCATGTCGCCGCTCGACTGGTATGGCGAGACCCTGATTTTGGCCGCGCCTATCTGCTATGCCCTCTCTGCATTCCAGGGTCTGTTGCGTCCGGGGCGGGCGCCTGAAATGTCAAAACCCGAGATCGCGCCGGAGCGTGAAGCGGGGCCGCGAGACGACGCCGCGCCTGGGTTTCTCGCCCGCCTGTCGCCCCGCCTTGGCCGCGACCTGATCTGTTTGCAGATGGAGGACCATTATGTGCGCGCCCATACGGCGCTCGGGTCCGAACTGATTCTTCTGCCTCTGCACGAGGCCATCGCGGAATTGGACGGGTTGGAGGGTTTGAGGGTCCACCGCTCCTGGTGGGTGGCGCGTGCGGCGGTGGTCGGGGTCGAGACGCGCGGGCGGAATTTTTCGTTAATCCTGAAAAATAATCTTCAAGCGCCGGTCTCCAGGCGGGCTGTAGCGACCTTGAAAGCCGCCGGCTGGACCCCCTGAGTCATTGCGTCGCACCTTTAGATTCAATTCCTTATCGCCGGCGCTTGCGACGCGACTCCAAATCACCGATGGTTTGCAACGATCCGTTCAGGATTAACACTTTTTGAGGAACTCTCGGCTTAGCGTCTTTTTTGAGACGGGGTTCGGAGTTTGCTGTTTGGCGGCTCCGGTCGTGTTGCCGGAGCCTGGAGGGGCCGATGCGAGTTCTGCTGATCGAGGACGACAGCGCCACAGCGCAGAGCATCGAATTGATGCTGAAGTCTGAAGGGTTCAATGTCTACACCACCGATCTGGGTGAAGAAGGCGTCGATCTCGGCAAAATCTATGACTATGATCTCATCCTGCTCGACCTGAACCTGCCGGACATGAGCGGGATGGATGTGCTGCGCCAACTTAGGCTTGCGCGCATCAATACCCCGGTGATGATCCTGTCGGGTACGGCGGAGATCGACACCAAGGTCAAGTCCTTCGGCGGCGGTGCGGACGACTATCTGACCAAGCCCTTCCATAAGGACGAGCTGGTCGCCCGCATTCACGCCGTGGTCCGCCGTTCCAAAGGGCACGCCCAGTCGGTCATCAACACCGGGGACATCACGGTCAATCTGGACGCCAAGACTGTGGAGGTCGGCGGCTCCCGCGTGCATCTGACCGGCAAGGAATACCAGATGCTGGAGCTGCTCTCGCTGCGCAAGGGCACCACCCTAACCAAGGAAATGTTCCTCAACCATCTCTACGGCGGCATGGATGAGCCGGAGCTGAAGATCATCGATGTCTTCATCTGCAAGCTGCGCAAGAAGCTGGCCGCCGCCACCAACGGCGCTCATTACATCGAAACCGTCTGGGGTCGCGGCTATGTGCTGCGCGATCCTCATGAAGGCGCCTCCGTCAGCGCCGCTTAGGCCCTCATCTGCGGCAAAATAAGGTTTAGCCCACCTAAACCATCGCTTTCTGTCGCGGCCCCGTCGATACTCTATCGATTCGAGCCGGGGCGGATGCATGCGTAAAGCGGCCGTGGCGCTGTTATCAGGCGCCTATATTATTATGGCACTAAGTCTGGCGGCCCTGTTCTGGCGCATGGGAGCCGGCTGGCCGCTTGAGCTTTGCGGCTTTCTGGGCGTCGCTTCCTTCGCCTTCGCTTTGCACAATATGATCGGCCGGGGTCTGGACACCATGACCCTGCGTCGTGAGTTGGCGAACCTGCGCGACGCCCACCGTATTCTGACCGATCATGTTGAAGCGGCGCAGGAGGCGATGGAGTCGCTTAGCGAGACCGTCCACAGCGAAACGAGCGAGCGGGCCGACGCCATCGTGTCCGAAGTGCGGATGCTGGAAGACCTGGTGGCGCGCATGGGCGAGACGTTACAGGCGCGCATTGACGCCCGTTCGGCCCCTGTCATGGCCCAGGATGGCCGGTTCGAGCGGCCGGATCGCCAGCGCGCTGTGCTGTTGGAGACGGTGCGCGAAGCCTTGGCTGAAAATCGCGTCGACCTCTATCTCCAGCCTGTGGTCAGCCTGCCCCAGCGGCGGACGTCCTATTACGAAAGCTTTTCGCGTCTGCGCGATGAGAGCGGCCGAGTGATGATGCCGGCGGAATACCTGTCTGTGGCTGAGCCTGAGGGCCTGATGTCGGCCATCGATAACCTGCTCCTGTTCCGCTGTGTGCAGATCGTGCGTCGCCTGGCCAAGCAGGATCGCCGCATCGGCATATTCTGCAACATCTCCCCCGCCTCCTTGGGGGATGAAGATTTCTTTCCGCAGTTCCTCGACTTTCTGGGCCAGAATCGGGATTTGTCCGGCGCCCTGATCTTCGAGCTAGGCCAGAAGGCGTTTCAGGATCGCACCTCGCTCCAGGCCCGCAACATGGCCAAGCTCGCGGACCTCGGCTTCCGCTTCTCCATCGACAAGGTGGTGGATGTGGATCTGGACTTCGCCGACCTGTCCCGCAGCGATGTAAAGTTCGTGAAGGTCGGCGCCAAGCTCCTCCTGGAGGAGATGATGGAGACGCCCGACGGTCTGGTCATGCGCTCCATGCCCGACATCCTGGCCAACGATTACGCCGGTTTGACGCGTCGCTACGGCGTTGAGGTGATCGCCGAAAAGGTCGAGGCGGAGCGCGAGGTGATCGACATACTGGAACTCGATATCGCCTACGGCCAAGGCCATCTTTTCGGCGAGCCGCGCGCCATCAAGGAAGCCGTGCTGGCAGAGCAAGCGCCCCCGCCCAGCCTGTTTCGCAGCCCCATCCGCAAGGCGGCCGCTTGGTCCTAGAGCGGCCTGTGCAGAGTTGATCTAAGGGCTTTTTTGAAAATAGCGTCTCGAAGCACGCACTACATTTCCAAATATAGTCTTAGCCGAAGCGTCGTCTGCGCCCGTCATTCCGGACGACTGCAGGCGTTTTGGGGCCAGCCATGCCGCCGACCCGAAAGCGGGAAACGAGACGGGCGAGTTCCTCCCCTTCCTGCGCCAGATTTTGGCTTGCGGCCGCCGTCTCTTCCACCATGGCGGCGTTCTGCTGGGTCATATGATCCATCTGATTCACCGCAGCGTTGACCTGGTTCAGGCCGGTCGCCTGTTCCTGTGCGCTGGCGGCGATCTCGCGGATAATATCGTTCATGTCCGCGACCCGCGTGGCGATCCGCGTCAGCGCCAGCCCAGCCTCGCCCACGAGCTGGACGCCCGTTCCGACCTGCCGGGTTGAGGCGGCGATCAGAGTTTTGATCTCTTTGGCGGCTTCGGCCGAACGTTGCGCGAGCGCCCGCACTTCGGAGGCGACCACCGCAAAGCCCCGCCCAGCGTCGCCGGCCCTCGCCGCCTCCACGCCTGCGTTGAGCGCTAACAAATTGGTCTGAAATGCGATCTCGTCGATCACGCCGATGATCTGGCTGATCTCCCGCGCGCCCTTTTCGATCCCAGTCATGGCCGAGACGGCGTCCTGAACCACCTGCCCGGACTGTTCCGCATCGGCCTTAGCCTCCCGCACGGTGTCGCGCGCCTGCACTGCGCCGTCCGCCGTCTTCTTCACGGTGGCGGTGATTTCCTCCAAAGCGGCCGCCGTCTCTTCAAGGCTGGCCGCCTGCTGTTCGGTCCGACGCGATAATTCTTCCGCCGACGCGCTGATCTCGGCGCTGCCGGTATGAATAGCCTGCGTACAGGTCGACACGACGCCCAGCGCTTGTTGCAGCGTTTCCGCCGCAGCGTTGAAGTCAACCTGGAGCTTATCCAAAGACGGCATCAGAACGCCCTCAAGACGGCTTTCGAGATCGCCGGCCGCGAGATCAGACAGCGCCTTGCCGATGCGCGCCACATCGCCCATACGCTCTGTCAAGTCCGTCGCGAACTTCACCACCTTGGTGATTTTGCCGTCGGCGTCGAAGACGGGATTATAAGAGGCCTGAAGCCAAATCTCGCGCCCGCCCTTGCCTACGCGGCGAAATTCGGCGGCTAGAAACTCACCGCCGGCCAGCTTCTTCCAAAATTCATGATACTCCGCGCTGTCGGTATAGGCGGGCTCTGCAAACATGCGGTGGTGTCGACCGACGATTTCGTCACGGTCGTAGCCGACGACCTTCAGAAAATTGTCATTTGCGTTCAGGATTTCTCCGTTCAGCGTAAATTCAATAACGGCCTGAGATCTGAATATCGCCTGGATCAGGCTCAGATCCTCCGCCGCCTTCATCTTCGCCTTGGTGATGTCGAGGGCGAGCTTGACCACCTTTACGACCTTCCCGCCTTTGTCCAAGACGGGTGTGTAGGACGCCTGCAGCCAGATCGGTGCGCCGCTCTTGCTGATGCGCTTGTATTCGCCCGAGTCAAACCTCCCGCGCCCCAGACCAGCCCAAAATTCTTGGTAGGCCCGATCCTGAGCAGCCTGAGGTTCCACAAAAATACTATGATGGCGACCTTGAATTTCGTCGAGCCTGTAACACATGGTCGAACAAAATAAGTCGTTTGAAGTTATAATATCGCCATTTGGTTTAAATTCTATAATCGCGAATGATTTGTCCAGAGCGGTAAATAGGGCCCTCGACTGACTTTCTGTCGATAAGTTGATCAGATTCATTTCGAAGGCCCTTATAAGGGATGATTTTCACCGATTTTTTATTTCAATAATTGCTTTTTGATGTTATAGAGCTAGCCGTTAAGTAAAGTATTATCGAGTATATATCTGAAATATAAAACATTTCGGAGGCGCGTCCCCGCTTCAGGAGGTCGCCACATTGCGCCATGCGGCGGGCCGCCCGGGCGTTTAACCGCAGGGCAAATTTATCTTCACGTGCAGATTGGCCTTAAGATCGGGCTGTGCACTGACGAAGCTCGCTGCGGAAAGCGTGATAATTTTGCCGCGCTATCACCTATTGCAAAGCCTGGTCCATCGACATGCATCGGGGTTAGTGAGATTTAATAAAACTATCATAACCGTTACGTAGATAACGCGGCCAAGCCATAGGTCGGCTGTAGGGGACTCGAAGACAATGATGACAAGCAAGGTTGGGCTGTTGGGCGGCGTCGCCTCAGTGGCCCTCATCGTGGCGGGTTTCGCCTCTGCATCGCAGGCTGAAACCGCCAAGGTCGCGCCCAAGCATAAGAAGGTTATGCATCATGCGGCGGCTAAGCCCGAATCCGAACTTTCCGTGCTGAAGGCGGAACTCGCTGCGCAAGCCGCCCACGTGGCAGAACTACAAGCTCAGTTGAACGCCCAGCAAACGGCCGTTCAGCAGGCGCAGGCGCAGGCCGCCAGCGTCGAGACGGCTCTGCAGACGGCCGAAGCGCAAAACGCAGACGCGACGGCCGCCGTGCTGGCCAGCATCCCGACGCAGATTTCCAGCGCTGTCCAAGCCGCCAAGCCGAAGACCGACGCCATCTATTACAAGGGCGTGAAGATCACGCTGGGCGGCTTCGCCGAAGCCGACAGCATCTATCGCTCGCGCAATACCGCCAACGACCTGTCCACGAGCTGGAACAGCATTCCCTTCGCCAACTCTCCTACCGGCCACGAAGACCAATTGACCTTCACCGGCCGTCAGAGCCGGATCACCGGCTTGGTCGAGGGTCAAGTCAACCCCAATATCAAGCTGAGCTATTACGGCGAGCTTGACTTCCAGGGCGCGGCACAATCGGCCAACCTGAACCAGTCGGACTCCTTCAACCCGCGCATTCGCGAAATGTACGGTACAGTGGATTTCGCCGACACGGGCTGGCATTTCCTGGCCGGTCAGAACTGGTCGCTCGCGACTATGAACTCCAAGGGCATTACGCCTCGCAACGAAGTTCAGCCGTCCACCATCGATTCCGCGTATCTTCCGGGCTATGTTTATCTGCGTCAGCCCCAGTTCCGGATCACCAAGGACTTTATGGACCACAAGCTGTGGGTCGCGGTTTCGGTTGAAGAGGCTCAGACGATTGAAAGCGGCTCCGTCCCGTCCGGCACCTTCTACGCCATCACAAACGGCAGCGGCTATTACGGCGGCCAGTCCGGGTCTTCCGCTCCGACTTCTGCAGGCGGCAGCGCTCTGACCATTGCGCCGACGGAAACCTGCACCACCTCCGGCGCGACAGTCGCCACGCTGGTTGTGAAGTGCGTGTCTACGGCCACGACGGAATCGGGCGTGCCGACCACGGCGACCCAGTCGCTGAATCATATGCCGGACCTGATCGCCAAGGTGGCTTATGAACTGCCGATCTATGGCCGCACGGTTCACCTGGAAGCCTTCGGCCTCGGCCGCGCCTTCACCGCCGCCACCCTGGCGGGCTTGGAGCAGAACAAGTACTCCGGCGGCGTCGGCGGCGGCATCCTGGCCCCCATCGTGCCCGGTAAGCTGGATATTCACGCCTCATTCCTGACGGGTACGGGCGTCGGTCGTTATGAAACCAGCCAGCTTCCGGACGTGACCTTCAATCAGGCCGGCGTGATCAAGCCGATCCAAGAAACGGATTTCATGATCGGCGCGACCTTCCACGCTACACCCATGCTGGATATCTATTCCTACGCCGGTGCGGCGCATGAAAACCGCACCTCGTACAACAATGGCTCCAGCGTCTACGGCTATGGCTATAACACCGCCACCAGCCTGGCGGGCTGCTTTACTGAGAATGGAAGCTGCTCCGCCGCGACCAAACTTCTTGAGCAGGTCGATTTCGGCTTCTGGCAGAAGGTTTATCAAGGCTCCTTCGGCCGAGCTCAGTTCGGCATGGAATACGCCTATACTGAACGCCACGCCTTCGCCGGCAGCAATGGCGCGCCCATCGCCAACGACAGCGAAGTGGACGTGAGCTTCCGCTACTATCCGTTCTAATCAGCAAGTCTAATCAGACATGCGAAAGGGCCGCGCACTGCGCGGCCCTTTTTTGTGGGCCAAAGCTGATGGGGCCGGCGAAGCGCCCCAAGTCAGAGCCTCGCCATTTTCACGCCTGCCGGTCTACCGATCTTTGCTAAGCAGCGGGGTGGCCTCCTGATGCTCCGCCAGGAACCAGACCTGCATTTCGTGCAGGCGAATGATGGCGCCGACGATGAGGTCATTCGTGCCATCATCGCCGGCGTCGGCCGCTTCCCGCGCCGCCTGACGACAGGTGTTCAGGACGATCTTATGCGCTTCCAGCAGGCGCGCGATCTGAGTCGGCACATCCTCCCGGCCCTGGGGCGGGAAGCTGAGTTGGGTGTGGTCCACCACATCCTGGGCTGTGGCGTAGCTTAATCCGCCCAGCGACATGATACGTTCCGCAAGGGTGTCGACCAGGGCTGCCTGCTCCTCATAATGCTTATCCAGGAGAAGGTGCAGTTGGTAGAAGGTGACGCCGGACACCTGCCAGTGATGCTTTTTGTAGAGGTCCCGAAGCGCCATGGTGTCGACCAGAATCTGATTCAGCGCCGCCACGCTCTGGGTGCGGGCATTGTCATTCAGCCCGATGGGCGTCGCCTTCAACGTCCCGAATTTTTGAATTTCATGCGGCTCCAAATCAGACTTTGGGGCGGTTGCGCCATCGGCCATGGAACATCTCCTGAAGTTAAAAAGACCGACCATGGAACGGGGCCGTTGGCATGGCGTCCAGGGTCCTAGCGGTTAGTTTCTTATATAGGCATAAGACCTGAAAACGGAACCTCATGGGCGATGGCGAAAGCCGATCTCACCTGATCGATACGGGCCAGTTTGGCTTCAAACGGAACCCAATCGTCTCGCTCTGCAATCGCCGCCCAGATGGCTTCTATCTCTTCATAGAGCAGCTCTTCGGGGTCCTGCTCGGCGAAATAGGGGGCGGCCAACCGTTCCGGCCGTTCCGGCTCAAAAGCCTCAAGCTTTTCGCGAAAAGCGATAAAAGCTGGACCCATATAGAGCCCAGCGCGCGGCCCGGCCAAGGCGCGCGGGATGGAGGCGGCGCCGCAGACCCAGTCGAAAAAGAACGGCTCCCACCGCAGGGCCTCAGCCCCCTCGCCCAGGGCCTGAAAGGCGGCGTTGACCAGGGCGGCGTCGGCGTCTCGGCCCAGAGACTTCACACCCAATCGAGACAGCATGGCCGCGCACAGGGCGTCGCGATAGGCGTCGCCGAAACTGTTCAGCGCCGCCGTCAGGGGCTCATCCAAGCCGTCCACGTCGGACGCCAGGCAGGCGGCCAGTTGCTGCAGATTCCAGAATACAGCTTGCGGCTGGCGGCCGAAGCAATAAAGGCCCGTCTGATCAAAATAGGCGGCGGTGAAATTGGGGTCGTTAAACGGGAGAAAGCGATAGGGACCGTAATCAAAGCTCTCGCCATTGATGTTCATATTGTCGGTATTCAGAACCCCATGCACGAAGCCGGCCGCCATCCAGCGCGCCGTCAGCGTCGCGGTTCGCCCGACGACCGCTCGCAACAGGGCGGCGGGCCGGGCCGGGGCGTCGAGGCCGGACAGCTCGGGATAATACAGCCCGATCACATGGTCGATCAGGGCGACGATCAGGTCGCGCCGCTCGAAATAGGCGTGGCGCTGAAACGTGCCGAACCGAACATGGCTGTAGGACAACCGTGTCAGCACCGCTGATCGGGTCGGCGACGGCTCGTCATTGCGATAGAGATTTTCTCCTGTCTCGATAAGCGAAAAAGACTTGGATGTGGGAACGCCCAGCGCTTCAAGCATGGCGGTGGCCAAGACTTCCCTCACCCCACCCTTCAGCGTGAGCCGACCGTCGCCGCTTCGCGAATAGGGCGTGCGGCCGGACCCCTTCGTGCCTAAGTCCAACAGGCGGCCGCTCTGCGCCTCCCTGAGCTGGGCGAACAGAAAGCCCCGCCCATCGCCGATCTCGGGATTATAGCTGCGAAACTGATGGCCGTGATAGCGCAGGGCGAGCGGTTGCGGCTGGTTGTCGGGCAGGGGCTCGAACCGGGCGAAGGCCGCGATCCATTCCGCCTCGTCGAGGCCCTCCATCCCCACACGCGCCGCCCAGCGGTCGTTACGAAACCTCAGTCGCGCCTGCGGAAAATCAGCCGGCGCGACAGGGTCGGCGAAGTCGTCGCCCAGCCTCATGAATTGCGGATCGGGACGGTAAAGGGGCGATATGGGCATGATTGCTCAGGTGTCGTGCGCGGTGTGCAAGCGCAAGAGCGAACTGGCGCACACTTGAGATCGGGAAAGCGACGGGTGACGCCTAAGGCTTGATCGCCTCAACCGGCCGTGCGTCCCGCCCAACGCGGGCCTGGACGGCTAGATCGGCGGCCCTCATCCCGGTCACAGGATGCGTCCAATCCGGGGCGACCTCCGCCAGGGGACCCATGACGAACAGGCGGTCCGCAGCGCGAGGATGGGGCAGGATCAAACCCTCTTCGGCGACCACACGTCGACCATGGGCGATGAGGTCTAAATCCAGGACGCGCGGGGCGTTCAAGGCAAGCCGCGCCCTGCCAAAATGATCCTCCAGAGCGTGCAAAGCAGTAAGCGTAGCGTGTGGGACAAGAGGCGTCTCGACAAGCGCGATAGCGTTGATGTAGTCAGGCTGCTTCGGGTCGGGCCAGGATGCCGACCTCCATAGAGATGAGACGCGTAAAATATTTATTTCAAATTCGTTTAACCGTTCGAGCGCCGCGCGTATTGCGGCGGTCGGCGGGCCCCAGGCGCCGCTAAGATTGGCGCCGAGCGCTATAATAACCGCCTCGTCCAAGTCGATAGATACAAGCATCATTTCTTCTAACCCTATTAAATCTAGGCATTACACAAAATGAGTTTTTATCCGACCGACCGGATCGCGCTATTTATTGACGGCGCCAACCTTTACTCCGCCTCCAAAGCACTCAATTTCGATATAGACTATCGCAAACTCTTGGACGAATTTCGTAAGCGCGGCATTCTCACACGCGCTTATTACTATACAGCGATTGTCGAAGATCAGGAATATTCTCCCATT